>Ga0335073_10000069_pt1 | contig 120352 bp, 91 predicted proteins | sample Lox_Sample_22_FD_207093 | JGI IMG/M metagenome (GOLD analysis project Ga0335073, IMG submission 207093) | Soil microbial communities from Loxahatchee National Wildlife Refuge, Florida, United States - Lox_Sample_2.2 | ecosystem: Environmental > Terrestrial > Soil > Wetlands | place: USA...
TCGCTGTACCGCTCACATCGCGAGAGCTGAAAGGGTTGTTCGGCGGTTTCTTGATGCTGGGCGCGATTTTGCTTTGGAGAAAGTCCTCGGGCGAAGGAGGCCGCAGCCCGGTGGCTGTGCAGGACGTAGCAGATGGATAGCTTACGGGCACGCGACGTAGGCATTTTCCTGGCCGCGGCGTTCTGTGGAATCGCTTCGGGATTGTTTGGGATCGGCGGAGGAATTTTGCTGGTGCCCATGCTGGTGCTGTTGTTCTCCTTTGGCCAGCATCGTGCGCAGGGAACCAGCCTGGTTGCGCTGATTCCTCCAACAGGATTGCTCGCTTTTGTTGCGTACGCGCGAGCGGGGTACGTGTCCTGGCGAACCGGACTGCTTTTGATTCCTGGCGTTTTTATCGGCGGGATTGCCGGTGCCTGGCTGGCCAAGCGGATCGAGCCGCGGCGAATGCGGCAGGTTTTTGTCATGCTGTTATTTCTGCTGGGTGCCTGGCAAACGGTTTCCGCGATAAAGCATTGAGGAGCTTACAACGCAATGATTGATGTGCATTGTCACATCCTGCCGGGGATCGACGACGGACCGGAGGCTATGGATCTATCGCTAGAAATGGCCGAGAGTGCGATTGCCGACGGAATCACCCATGTGGTCGCCACTCCGCATGCCAACGACGAATACATTTTCGATTTCGCGCGAGTGCGGGAAGTGCGCGATGAGTTACAGGCGAAAATCGGCGACCGGCTTGCTCTGGCGACGGGTTGCGACTTTCACCTAAGTCCGGAGAATCTCGAAGCGCTGCGCGCGAATGCTGCTCCATTCTGCATCAATCAAAAGGACTATTTGCTCGTAGAGTTCAACGAGTACTCGATCCCGCCGGCGATGGATCAGACGCTTCACGAAATTCAGCTTATGGGGCTGCGGCCAGTCATCACCCATCCCGAGCGCAACGGTATTTTGCGCGCGCAAACCGATCGGCTGGCCAAGTGGGTCCGCCTGGGATGCTTTGTGCAGGTGACCGCTGGTTCGCTAACGGGCTCCTTCGGTCCCGGTACGCAGAAAGATGCCTGGCGGTGGATGCTGGACGGACTGGTTCACTTTGTGGCCAGCGATGCGCACAATATGCGCGGCCGGCCCTTACGCCTCGCCGCGGCATTTGCCACGGTTCGAGAACAAATGGGCGAGCCTACGGCGAAGGCGGTCTTTCTTGAAAATCCCAAGGCCGCTTGGGAGGGACGGGATTTGCCCTACGTTCCAGAGTTAGCAAGCGAAAGCGAAGTTCCTCGCCGCAAGCGCTTCTTTTTTTTCTAAGCTATTTCGCCGCATGCAGCGGAAGGCCCGCCGAGGCGTTCAAGATCCCCAGCACCTCGCGTACGACGTCGAGCGCATCGGTCGTTGTAGCCCACCAGCGACTTGGACGAAACGGATCGTCGGAAGCGCCACGAATAACCGCGTGGAATCTCCGCTGGGCGAGGCGGCGCCACAAAATGCGCGTGCGCCGCGTGTGCACCTTGCTGGTAACAATGATCACAATGTGCGTTCGAGACGTCTTGCGGGCCAGCGAATCCGAAATTGCTGTGATTTCGTCGGCAGTGTTCCGAATCGATGGCTCCAGGGTGTCAATCGCGCCCGAGGGAACGCCTTCATGCTCCAGGATTTGCCGGTTGTAGTCGTCTTCGCCGGTGTACGGGATTCCCAGGCTCCGCAGCTTCTGCTCAGGCCCATCCGCACGTGTCAGCCAAACTCTAGGCGCATAACCGTCGCGGTACAGCCTTGCGGCTTCTAACGCGCGCAGGGGCATAGCCCCGCTGAGAATGGCGATGGCATCGGCTTTTTGCAGAGGATCTTCCGAAACCAGCCAGTCGCCCACAAACAGAAAGCAGGCAAGGGCAAACAGGACTACAGTGCCCACCAGCCACCAAGCGGGATGCCGAAAACACTGCCTGGCGTGCGCCGCCGACTGTGGGCTTGTTTCCTGGTTTTCGCTGGATTCCATGAGTAGGTTTTACCAAAGCTCGCATCCTATCTTGCGCACCAGGAGTGGTCAATTGAGGTCGACGGAAGCTAAACTAGCTGCGGCGCGAAACTTGGAGGATGCATGAAAGCGGTCGTTACCGGAGGAGCGGGATTTCTGGGTTCACATCTCTGCGATCGTCTGATCGCTGAGGGCTGGGACGTCTTGGTCCTCGACAACTTGGTAACCGGAGTTGAAGCCAATCTCGGGCACTTACTCCGCCACCCGAATTTGCGAGTCGCGCGTTGCGATGTCTCCAAGTACATCGACGTGCCCGGCCCGGTGGATTATGTTCTGCATTTTGCTTCGCCGGCGAGTCCGGTGGACTACTTGAATCTGCCCATACAGACGCTGAAAGTGGGGGCACTCGGAACGCACAACGCGCTGGGCCTGGCGATGGCAAAAAAAGCGAAGTTTCTGCTGGCTTCCACCAGCGAATGTTATGGCGATCCCGAGATCTCGCCGCAGCATGAAGAGTATTGGGGACACGTGAATCCGATTGGCCCGCGCGGTGTTTATGACGAAGCCAAGCGCTATGCGGAAGCGATGACCATGGCCTACCACCGATACCATGGCGTCGCCACGCACATCGTGCGGATCTTCAATACTTACGGCCCGCGGATGCGCTTGAACGACGGACGAGCTTTGCCGAACTTTGTGCACCAAGCGCTCGCGGGAAAAGCGTTGACGGTTTATGGGGATGGCAAGCAGACGCGAAGTTTCTGTTACGTTTCTGATTTGATCGCAGGAATCTACCGGCTGATGCAGTCTGACGAGCGCCTTCCGGTGAACATCGGCAATCCCCAAGAAATCACGATTCTGGAATTTGCGGAGCGGGTACGCTCGCATTTCGAAAATGCGCCGCCGATTGTATTTGAACCGCTGCCGCAAGATGACCCCAAACGCCGCTGCCCCGACATCAGCAAAGCGAAACGAATTTTGAGTTGGGAACCTAAGGTTGGCTTGGAAGAAGGCCTGCGGCAGACGTTGGATTACTTTAAGAAAGAGTTCGCGGCTAACCGGACGGCGAGCGCGAATTCAGCCGTTTAGCAGCACCATGGTTTGTTTGGAGACCTTGCCGGAATAGTTCTCAAGGTCGGCCAAAGCAATAGTATTCAAAACCCAGTTCACGCATCTCCTTGGGCGAGTACAGGTTTCGGCCGTCCAGCACGAGGGCCCGGGCCATCAGCGCCTTGGCCCGTTTCCAATCCAGATTGCGAAACGAGTCCCACTCCGTGCAGACCACCGCGGCGTCGGCGCTACGCAACGCATCGTAAGGATCCTCGTGGTAGAGCACGTCGGGAAAAAGCGCCTTCGTGCGGGAGATCGCTTCGGGGTCCGAGGCATGAACTTTGGCACCCTCGGCGAGCAGCCGCTTTACAACTTCCAAAGCTGGCGCGAAGCGGATATCGTCGGTGTTCGCTTTGAAGGCCAGCCCCAGCACGGCAACTTGCTTGCCTTTCACCACCCACAGCGCCTTGCGCACCTTTTCCATAAAGCGATCAATGCGCTGTTTGTTGACGCGCTCGGTGGCCTTCAACATGTCGAAATCGACGCCCACCGAAGCGGCAAGATGAATGAAGGCCTGCACGTCCTTCGGGAAGCAGAAGCCGCCGAAGCCGAGACCCGCGTTTAGAAACTGGCCGCCGATTCGCGGGTCCAGGCCCATGGCATGCGTGACTTCCTTGACGTCCGCGCCAATTCTTTCGCAGAGGTCAGCAATGACGTTGGCATAGCTGATCTTCAGCGCGAGAAACGAATTGGAGGCGTGCTTGATCAGTTCCGCGCTGTTGATGGTCGTGACGAGAAATGCCGCATCGTGGTCCGCAGGGCAGGTCCCCTTGTGAATCGGACAGTGGAAACGGCGCTCGAGAATTGGGCGATAGATTTCGCGCAAATCGGCCGCGGCAGATTCATCCTCTACGCCGACTACGATGCGATCGGGATGGAAAAAATCTCCTACCGCGGTCCCTTCGCGAAGAAACTCAGGGTTGGACGCAACGCGGAACTGCGGACGGTTGCCGCCGCTGTATGCTGCCAAGGCCCGCTGTAACTCCAGGCCGGTACGCGCCGGAACCGTGCTTTTCTCGACGACCAGCTTGGGAGAGCGCGCTTCCTCCGCGATTTGCCGCGCTACCGCATCGATTGCCGAAAGATCGGCTTCACCATTTTCTTTGGGCGGCGTACCTACACAAATGAAGATAGCATCGCCGGCACGAATCGCTTCCGCCGCGTTCGGCGTATAGGAGATCCGGCCTTCTTTTCGCGCGGACGTCAGAATTTCCTCAAGATGGTGCTCGTAAATCGGCACGCCGCCAGCTTGCAGCTTGGCAACTCGCTCGCCGTCAATATCTGTGCACGTCACGTCATGCCCTGCGGCGGCCAGGCAAGCTCCCGTCACGAGGCCTACGTAACCACATCCAATCACTGAAAGTCGCAAGTGCGGGTCTCCCATCGCAAGGTTTGAAACTACAGCGCAGGGTCAGGCGAATTGCTCAACTCTTCATTCTGACGAATAAGCGCTCTAAGGAAAAGCGGGATTCTCATCCCGTGCTACGGTCTGCTAAGCCCGGAGTCCTTTTCCCATCAGCAGCCCTCGCAGTCCCAGGAGAACCAGTCGCGGCTGCCGCCGCACAACATTCCACAGCAAGCGTGTGGACTCATCGCGATTGATTGCGCCAAGAGACTCGCGTGCGGACTCGTTGAGCAAATCGACCAAGTGCGAATAGTCTTTCTGCTCAAAGTGGTGGAGCACCCGGCGAATCAGCCAATGTGTACTCAGTTCGCGGCGCAGAGCTGAAAGCTCGGTTCTTCCTCCCCGGTTGAGGATGGCCTGGCCGACTCCGAGTGCGCCTCGCAAGCCGGTGACGATTCCGCCGACCGTGGAGACTTTGACCTGCGCCGCTGCATCGCCGACCAAGTAGACATCCCCGTTGCCGACGCGGCGTTGCACCGGAACCCAGCGGCGGTAAACCGGGATGCGCGCGCCTTGCCAATCCAGGGGCTCGAATTGTTTTTTTTCGAGGAAGCGTTCGAGACACTGTTTGGTGTCGCGGCCATCTACGCCGATGATTCCCAAGGCGCCGCGCTCCGCGGATTCCGGAATCAACCAATAAAAATAGGGCGTATCATCCGGCACGAACCACACTCTGGTCGTGTCCGGGCGATAGTCTTTTGGCAAGCGCACGATCGCCTGTACCAGCGGAACCGTCTCAATGGGCGGCCAGCCCGCCGTTTTAGCCACTCGGCTGGCAGCGCCGTCCGCCCCCACCACACTATCAGCATGTAGTTCTTCCCGGCGGCCCGCCGAATCCACTTCGACGCGAAGACCACGACCGTTAGGCGCCAGGCCGAGAAATCGTGTATCGAAAGAAAGGCTGGCGCCGGCCTGCCGTGCCCGATGCGCCAAAGCCGGTATCAGGCGGGCGCGTTCGATGATCAAGTCCGGCTGGGCGAGCGCCACTTGTGCAGAGCGTCCATCGGTAAACAACTCGAAGCGTCGAATCTCGTTTACGATGCTTTCCGAAGCGGCTGCGCCGAGTTGCCGCCGGAAGTGATCGGTGACAATGAGCGAACGCGAAGCCGGCTCAAACCCTTTTCTGGACTCCAGAACGCGAACCGAACGACCGCCGGCTGCGACGGTAGCTGCCGTGTACAGGCCCGCTGCGGAGCCGCCTACGACAAGAACTTCCTGGTTTTTTTGACTGGGCCGGGGCGTCGACTCGTTTACTGCCACGATTTCACTTTCCCAAGCGGCGCTTACACCCCGAACTTCGGATTCCCTGGTGTCTACGCTCAATTTCAACAGTTTGAAACTTTCCGCTCGCCCGACGGGGCACTCCGCAGACTTGGGGCGGAACGGAGACAGGTAAGTATAGCGAATCCAGGCATCGGGACAAACCTGTGCGGCGCGAGTCAATTGACAAAACCAGCGCGAGAAAAAAAGTTTTAGGAAGCCGGAGCAGCTTTGCGGTGCTGCCGTTCGTACGGCGCACGTTCCAACAGAAAGACTCCGATGAAGACCGCGACGGAAGCCAGCCCTGCGACCATTATCGCGTTGAGAACGGAGAGATAGCTGACCAGCACCGCAGCACCACCGGCCAGCAACCCCAGCGAGTACATGCATAGAACGGCGCCACGATGCCCGAGCCCGAGGTTCGACAGCCGATGCGCCGCATGGTCTTTGCCGGGAGTTGCGAACGGGAGCAAACCGCGCCGCGAGCGTGAAATCGTAACCAGCGTGGTGTCGAAAATCGTTACGCCAAGAATGAGCAGCGGTACAAGCCAGCTCGCGACGCGATTGGCTTGCTCGAGACGAAGCTTCAAGGCCAGCGTAGCCATTAGAAAGCCCAGGAACATGGCACCGCCATCGCCCATGAAAATCTTCGCGGGCTTGAAATTCCAGCGCAGGAAACCAGTCGCGGCACCGAGAACCGCCGCAGCCAATGTGGTTACCAGCGTCTGGCCGTTAAGGTAAGCAAGCAACGCGAAAAAAATCGAGGCAGTGGCGGCGATTCCGGCGCACAACCCATCCATGTGATCGAGGATGCTAAAGGAGGCGGTGATGCCGACAACAAAAAAGACAGTGAGTAGGGCGTCCAGCAGGTATCCCACACGGCCCGCCACAAATGTCGCGAAGACCTGCGCATGGATTCCGCTGATCAGCAAAATGCCTGCGGCCAGAGGCATGCCCGCGAACAGCTTGATCTGATGATGGAGCCAGCCGCGGTCGTCGAGAATGCCCACTGCGGCAACCAGGGTTGCCCCGCTCAGAATGCCGACGATTTGCGCGCGAGCTGCGCCGGTGAACGTGAACAGCACTGCCAGCACTACCGCGGCGTACATAGCTAAGCCGCCCAGCAGGGGAATCGGGCGGAGATGTACTTTACGGGGGCCCGGCAGATCGACCATGCCGACACGCAGCGCGAGTGCTCGCACCGGAACCGTCAGCATGAGCGATGCAAATAAAGCTATAAGAAATGCCAGCAAACCTGCAGGCATACTGCCTCGTTCTGTTGTTGTTCTGGCCGGGGTGGTTCGGCCAGCGCCTCGTTTTGTGCCGGGTTGGGTGCCCAGCTCCCAAGAAAAGACTTCCCCACGAAACGATAACACGATACCGGCGAATTAGTTTTGTTCAATCGCTAGACGGTGCGAAAGACTAAGAGGATCGCATCGCAGCAGACAAGCCGGCCTGCGGTGGGCAGAATCTAACCCGCTACCGTTCGGTGAGCATGCGGCCGAAGGTGCGCTTCACTTCGTCCTTGTTCCTGGTCGCATAGTACCAGTCGATGGTGCGCTTCAGGCCGTCGCGAAACAGCACTTTAGGCTCCCAGTTCAGGAGCTTCTTCGCCAGTGCGTTGTCCGCAACCCGATTCAGCGGGCCGGTGGGCATGTCCGGCCGCAACTTGATCTCGGCTTTGTGCCCGGTGAAATCGCAGACCATTTTTACTGCGTCCATCACGCGGATGCGCTCCATGGTGCCCAGGTTGATGGCGGTGCCGTCGTGGATTTTCTCGCCGGCGAGTATGGTTCCTTCAACGATGTCGTCAATGTACGTCCAGTTGCGAATCTGCGTGCCGTCGCCCCAAACCTCGAACGGGTTCTGCGCGAGAAAAGCGCGCGCAATCATAGCAATCACCGCGTGATTTTCGACGCCTCGCGGCCCGTACACCGTGAAATAGCGGCAAGAAGCAGCGCCCATGCCGTGCTCCTTGGCATAGGCCTGCAAGGTGAATTCGCCCATGAGCTTGGCCCAGCCATAGGTGTTGTCGGCGTCGTTCGGCCCCTTCGTCAGATTTTCCGTCAGATAGAGTTCCTTGTTGACGTCTGACTGCAGAAAATTGGGGTACACGCAACCGGACGAGGCGAACACCACTTTCTTCACTTTGGCGCGGAGCGCCTCGGCAAAAACCAATCCGTCGAGAAAAAAATTCGAGGCGGGACCAGCCTGGTGAAGATCGACGTACCCGCGCCCGCCGTGGTCTGCGGCCAAATGAAAAACGGTGTCGACGCCTTGCATGGCCCAGCGCGTCACGCCGGGCTCACGCAAATCGGCATGCAGGAAATCGATCTTGCCAGCAGCGAGATGCTGCTTGACGTTGTCCAGATGGCCGCTGGTGAGATCGTCCACGATACGGACCTTGGCTCCGCGATGTAACAGGTGGTCCGTCAGCGTCGAGCCGATAAACGAGGCTCCGCCCGTCACCAACACAAGTTTCCCAGTCCAAAATGTCTCTGCCGATGTCACGCGTGCGCAGCCTCCTCGAGAATCTGAACAAATTTTTGCAATTCGTTGACTCTATCATAGTCAGGTGCCACCGCTTGCGCGCGGCGGCCCATATTCGTAAGGCTTTCGGGGCTTTTTGCCAGCGCACGAATCGTCTCGGTGATTTCTTCGGGCTTGTCCGGATCAGCGGAAACGGCAAAGCCATATTTGGCACCGAGCGACGCCGCGTCCGTTTCCATCGGAGCTACAGCGACAATAGGCTTGCCTGCAGCGAGGATTCCGTACATTTTGCTGGGCACCACGACACCTTCGAGTCCCCTCCGGACCGTGATGACATGCGCGTCCGGTGCCGCTAAGACGGAGGGGATTTTGCTCGCCGGAAAGAAAGGAAGGAATCTCACGTTTTTAGCGCCATTGGCCATCGCTTGGATTCGCTCACTTTGCGCTCCGCCTCCGACGAACACTAACCCGACGCCTTCGCCCGCGAGGGCTTGCACTCCGCGAACCAACGCTTGCCAAGCTCCGTAGAACCCTAAGTTTCCTGCGTGTAGCAAAACGAAGCGATCATCGCCGCGAATCGTCCTGACGACTTCGCCATCGACTTCTCCGGGCAAAGCTTCGCGACTAGTAATTTCAGCCCCATCGCGCACGATTTTGATCCGCTCGGCGCGGACACCTTTGGCAATAATTCGCGCACGCATGTCTTCGCCGAGAACAACGATTCTCGTGGCGCGGCGGAGCGCCCGGCGATCCAGTTTTTCCCACACGCGCGACAACCAACCTTGGGGCATGATTTCCCCGGCGATGGCCATGTCTGGATACAGATCACGAATGTTGTAGACATAAGGCCTGCGCTTTAATGTCGCCACGATCGCACCGACGATGCCCTCAAATGGCGGATCGGTCATCGCAAGCACGACGTCGCTCTTTAAGAACAGCGAGCGCGGAATTGCCAGCGCGGTGTACGTCAGATAGTTGATCACGCGAGTCTTCATGGCGAACCTCGCGTAAGTCGTGGACCCGACGCGCACGATCCGCCCGGTTTTTCCACGCTCGGTTTTCCAAAGCCGCCAGGGCCGCCGTTCGCTGGGATCATAAGACGGGCGCCCGCACAGAACCGTCACCTCATGGCGTGTGGCTAACGCCTCGACCACCGTTGCGGCCATCTTCGCGGTCGCCGAACTGTCCGGTGGGTAGTACATGTTCAGAAGCAGAATTTTCATTCCACAACCGCTCTCCGCATCTGCTACGACACTCGCGTAATAAGGTAGTCACCCAAAACGAGGGCGTCCATTTTCGTGCGTTCAAAGCAATCGAGCGCCTCCTCTGGGCGGCACACGATTGGTTCGTTGTCGTTGAACGACGTATTCAAAACCACCGGCACTCCGGTCTGCTGCTCGAAAGCCTTGATCAGTTTCCAATAACGCGGATTGGCGTCGCGGGTCACCGTTTGCAGGCGTCCCGTACCATCCACGTGCGTCGGCGCTGGAATCTTTTCACGTTTTTCCGGCCGCACCGCGTAGGCTAGCGTCATAAACGGCGAAGGATGCGATTTTTCGAACCACTCGCCGGTCGCATCGGCCAGAATCGACGGAGCAAACGGGCGAAAAATCTCGCGGTGTTTGATGCGTTGATTTAGGGTCTCTTTCATTTCGGGGCGTCGCGGGTCGGCCACGATGCTCCGGTTGCCGAGTGCGCGCGGGCCCCATTCCGCGCGGCCTTGGAACCATCCCAGGATTTTTCCTTCCGCGATGATCGCGGCGGTCCGCTGCATCAGCAAGTTTTCTGAAAGCTCTTCGATGTGGCAGCCATTTCGCGAGAGGCCATTGGCTTCCAGCGCGCGGCGGTTCTGTTCCGCAGTATAGCCGGGGCCCCAGTACGCATGCTCCATAACGAAGCTGCGAGGCTGGCCAAGCGCCTGGTGCCACACATGATAAGCCGCCCCAACTGCCAACCCCGCATCGCCCGCCGCTGGATGCACGTACACCTGTTCGAAGCCGGTCTTGTCAAAAATCTTGCCGTTGGCGACGCAATTGAAAGCTACGCCGCCGGCCAGACAGAGAGTTTTTAGCTTGGTTCGCTCGCTCAGTTTTTTGAGCATACCCAAGTAAACTTCCTCCAAGCGCGTCTGCAGAGCCGCAGCCAAATTGCGATGGCGCGCTTCGAGCGTTTCCTCCGGTTTACGGCGGGGGCCCAGCCGCTTCTCTAGATTCTCGGAAAACATTTGGCCCAGCGTCGGCGTCTTGTCCGCCTCCGCCCAACTCATCTCGGGCCCGGAACGATGGTGCGTGAAATAGTCCAGACCGAGCCGGAAGCCGTTTCCGTTACTGCGGACCATCTCGCGCAACACTTCGAGATGCTCCGCTTCTCCATAAGCCGCCAGGCCCATTACCTTGTACTCGTCGCCGAATTTCAGGAATCCGAGGTACTGCGTCACGGCGCTGTAAAACAGCCCCAGCGAGTGCGGGAAAGCCACGGCGCCGTCGATTTTCATGCGGTTACCAGCGCCGGTGCCCCACATGGTGCTCGCAAAATCGCCCAGACCGTCCGCCGACAACAGCGCCGCTCGTTCGAATGGCGAAACAAAAAATGCGCTGGCGAGGTGCGCCTGATGGTGTTCTACGCGATGAAATTGTGCTCGCATCGTCTTGGGATCCGCGTCAAAGGTGTGGGCCAGAGCTTCGGGGATGCTCGTGAATTTGGCCAGAACCTTCACACGATCGCGCGCGAACGAAGGCATGCGCAGCGCGTAAAACAGCTTCGTCCCGAGCCGCGCGTAAGGATTGCGCGGCACCGCTACATAATTGACGTCCTTCAGCAGAAGCCCGGCCTCTTTGAGGCAGTAGCGAATAGCCTGCGAAGGGAAACCGGCAGCGTACTTCACCCGGTTGAAGCGCTCTTCTTCGACGGCAGCCACCAGCTGGCCATCACAAACGATGGCGGCAGACGCGTTCCCATGGTAAGCGTTGATCCCAAGAATATTCATCGCTTGATGATTCAGTCTACCTCAGGCCGGCTTCGCTCATGCCGCAAGGTTGCGGCGGCACCATTCGTTGAGCACGTAGAGCGACCACGGGCGAGACCACGATGTTCTCCCGCCGAGAAACTCATCCCATACCGTTCGAACGCGCTCTATTCGCAAATGCGGTGCCAATGCTGGCGCGATGCTCGCAAGATTTGCTTCTATGCGCCCGCGCAGCGATCCGCGTAGCCACTCGTCCCAGGGCAGCGTGAACGTCTTCTTCTCCGCGCGCGCCGTTTCTTGGGGCAATACATCTTTCAGCGCGGCGACCAGCAAAGCTTTTTGTATTCCGCGACGATGCCGCGCAGTATCCGGCAACGAACAAACGTACTCGACGAGAGCCGTATCTAGCAGCGGCACGCGCACTTCCAGAGAGCGCGCCATGCTTACGGCATCCGTGTCACGCAACAACGTGCTCACCATATAGCTCCGCATTTCCAGCCATGCCGTCGATCCGAGCGGATCCAATTTAGCCGCCTCGCTGGCGATGCGATCCAACCAGCCAAACCACGTCGGTTCCAAAGTCACTCCGTCGGCTCCGACCGTGCTTGGCCGAAAGCGCGCATCTGTCAATTCGCCCAAGGTTCCCGGGGGAAAAAGAGCGCGCGCGAAAAAATAAGGATGCGGCAGGCGGTCTGGCTCCGTCCAAGCAGCGGCAGCTTTACTCGCTGCGTCTCGCGACATGCGCGTTTGCAGCGCCCGGATCAGCAGCGGCGCTACGCCGCGCCGCAGCGCTTGGGGTACAAACCACGCCGCTTTTCTGAGCCTTTGCAGCAGCGCGGTGTTGCTAAACGTCGCATAACCAGCAAAACATTCATCGCCGCCTAATCCGGACAACGCAACCTTCAGGCCGGCTTCGCGTGCCGCCCAGGACACAAAGTACGTATTGATCCCGTCCATGCTCGGCTGATCGAGGCTGGCAACCGCTTCGTCTAGCCGCGCCAGCATGGCGTCGCCATCCAACGGGATTTCGCTGTGCTGCGTTCCGCAGCGTTGTGCAATTGCTTTGGCCAGGGGCGCTTCATCATACGGCGTTCCCGGGAATGCCAACGTGAAGCTGCGGATTCCGCGTTGCGCGCGCCCGGCCAACGCGGCAATAGCACCGGAATCCAGCCCGCTCGAAAGAAACAATCCCACCGGAACGTCCGCCAGTAAGTGCTTCTGTACAGCATCTTCCAGCAGCGGCCGCAGTTTCTTCGCAGCGGATTCCAGGTCTGTTGGTTTTCTTTGATCTCGCGCGGCGGGGCTGGTCCGTGGATCCCACCATGGCCGCGCACGCGGAACCCGGCGACGCTCCGGGACATGCAGCAGCATGCGGTACCCCGGCGGTAGCGAGAAAACTCCTTCGACCATGCTGACCGGTTCGGAAACGCTGCCAAACAGCAGGTACGACGTCACCGCATCCGCCGAAATTTGTTTCCCGACAACGCCGCCGGCCAGCAGCCCCCGCACTTCCGAGGCAAAGGCAAAGCACTCCGGTGTTTGTGCATAGTAAAGCGGCTTGATACCCAGCGGGTCGCGCGCCAGAAACAAGAGCGGCGCGGTGGCAAAGCGTAAACGCAAGTCCAGCAACGCGAACGCGAACATGCCGCGAAGTTCGGGAAGGCACTCCTCGCCCCATTCCTCCCAGGCATGTACCAGAATCTCGGTGTCCGACTTGGTGCTGAAGCGATGGCCCAGCAACGTGAGGCGTTCGCGAAGTTCCCGGTAGTTGTACAGTTCGCCGTTGAAAACTACCGCCACGTCGCGAGTTTCGTTCCAGACGGGTTGCTGGCCCCCGGCGAGATCAATGATACTGAGCCGTCGCATTCCCAGCGCCAATCCTGGCGCCCGCGGCTCATTGACGATAAAGCCCTCGTCATCCGGGCCACGATGCCGCAGCGCCGCCGCCATGGCGCGCACGCGCGTCTCGGCGTCCTTGCTGCGGGAGGCAAAAGCGACGCCGCAAATACCGCACACGCTATTCTTTAATCTCCGGAGTAAAAAAGAAGGCCACACCGGCGCGCACGACGTGTTCGCGAAGGTGGAACCGCGAGATGCGCAACCGGCTGTCGGCGTACCAGGCAAGCACCACGCGCATCAGCAACAACAGCAGCGTCAGGCTAACGGAAATCACCAACAGCAGAAAGGATTCGCGCTCCAGCAACAAGCTCCAATCCACCGCTTCGTCCCATCCGGGCACCACGCGATCCAGCACATCGCGCAGCCCCATCCCGTCGAGCGGCAACCGCGCCAGTCGCACGTGCGCGTAACGCTCGAAGCTGTATTCACTCGGGTAACTGGGGATAGTTCGTATGGCTTGCGCGAATACTGCCGGGTTCCTTAGCTCAAGCCGTGTAAGCATTTGGCCGCTGCTATCGCGGAACAGCGCTCGATAAGTCGGATCAACCACGACCCAGCGGTCGCCAATCAGCACTTCAGCCACCACATGTTTGGTGTTGCGCTCGGGCGTCAGCAGAAGCAGGCGGCGCACGGTCAAACCGCCGCTGCGGGCCAAGTTCAGGAATGCATTGGTCGCCGTCCCGCAAACGGACAGCAGTTGGCGATAGTTCAGCGTGTTTTCAGGGTCGCGTCCAGAAAGGTCGTCGGGATCGGCCGCCACATATCGTGCTGGGCCGCTTTGCATCCAGCTTAGAATCGCCTGGACCTTCTGTTCGGGAGCCGCGGCCTCCGGAATCACCGCGTCCGAAAACCCTTTCAGGTATCGTCGGACAGAATACTCGCGAACGCCGGCGTACAGCGAAGAAACCACGGCTGCCGCCAGCAGCAGGTTTACACTCCGCCACACCATCCGAAAAAAGAGATGCTTCTCCGAGGTCATTTGCCCGTTGAGTTACCCCAAGATTTTGCCCCCGCCCCACTTGCCTTTGCAAGCTCGTTATACAGAATCTCCATCTGCCGCACGGGTTCCTCCCAGCCCAGGCTCATGGCGACTTCTTTGCAGCCTTTCCGGAGGCGTTCGCGCAAACCCCTTTCTGTGATCACTCTGCGTATCGCGTGAGCCAACGCCGCGGCGGCGTGTGCCGTCACCAAACCCGCTCTATCCGCCAGCAGCGGAGCGATGCCGCATTCCTCCGTAACCACCACCGGCGTTCCCGCGGCCATCGCCTCCGCGGCAGCGTTTCCAAAGTTCTCGTTTTGCGAAGGCAGCACAAAAACGTCCGCATCGCGATACGCCGACCACTTCTCTTCCCCGTAGACCGGCCCCGTAAAGCTCACGCGCGAGGTCACGCCCAGCTCGTCCGCGAGGCGCCGCAACCGCGCTTTCATGCCCTGTTCTTCCGGCCCCACAAACGCCAATTGCCAGCCCCTGGCCACTTCCACACCACTCAGCTCAGCGAAAGCGCGGAGCAGCAGGTCGGGACTTTTCTTCTCCGCCAGCCGCCCCAAAAAAAGAATCAAAGGCGCGTCGTTCGCAATTTCGAATTTCTTGCGGAAGCTGCCTTGCGCCGGCCAATTCGCGGGCGCTTCCACGCCGTTCCGCCGCAGCCGGACCTGCGCTCTCGGCACGCCTCCTCCGGTCAGTTCCTCCACCTCTTGCTCGGATGTGGCGACCACTTTCGCCGCGCCCTCCAACAGCCGTTTCCCGTAAATCGCGTGATACGTTTTCTTCAGCAGAAAATTTCGCACGATCGGCACATACATGCCGATGGGCTCGAGTACATATGGGATGCCGGCATCGCCGCATGCGCGCGCTACCGCGGGGCCGAGAAAATCGTATAGGCCGTAGATGTGCGCCACATCGAACTCGTTCAACCTGGCGCGGCAGAATCGCTTCACCGCTGGATTCCAGCTCGTCGTGCGATACCGGAGCCACGTCGGCAGATAAATTGTGCGAACGCCACCTTCGGTATGGCGCCATCCGAACGGGGACTGCTCCGCGCCCGCAGCCGCCGGGTCTCCGACTCGCTGCTCAAAGCCCCAATCCGCGGTCAGCACGGTCACCTCATGGCCAAGCGCAGCGAGACCGCGTCCCAGCGCCCGCACCTTGACCGGCGGCCCGCCAAATTCCAGAAATGGCCAGTAGGTCTGCGTAACGCTTAGGATTCGCATTGTTCCCGAAGGATTTTCTTCAGCGACTTGGCGAAAACGCTAAAGCGGAATTCCCGCTCTACCCGCTGCTTTCCGCGTTCGCCCATTTTTTGCGCCAGAGCCGGATCCGCCAACAGCGTTTCAATCGATATCGCCAGCTGGCCCGCGTCACCATGCGGCACCAGGTAACCGGTCCCGCCATCTTGAATTACTTCCGGCGCACCCCCATGCGCGCCGCCAATCACCGGCTTGCCGTGAAACATCGCTTCCAGGTACACCAGCCCGAAACCTTCCCCACTGCTTGGTAACGCAAAGATCTCACACGCGGCGTAACACGCTGCCAGCTCTTCGTAGCTCAGCCCGCTCAGAAAATGGACATGAAGATTGACGCCATTCTGGTCGGCGAGTTCCTCCAGCCACGTGCGATCGTCTCCGCTGCCCACCGCGACCAGTTGCAGCTCCGGCCAGCGGGCCAGCAGCCGCGGAAGCGCCGTAATCAGCGTATCCATCCCCTTGTAGCGCTCGCTTGCCAACCACCGGCCCACCGTCAGGATCACTCGGCCTTCCGGGAAAGACCGCGGCAACTTGGTCTTTAGCTCATTACCGCCCAACGCTTCGAAATCCGGATCGAGCGCCCATGGCAGCACCTGCACCCGATCCAATCGAACTTTCTGCTGCTCGATCACGTGGGTCGCCGTATCCTTGCTCGGCGCCAGCACCAGCCGCGCGCGTCGCAGCGCCAGCCGCCGCCAAATGGGCAGCGGTTCCCAAACTTCAATTCCGTGCGTGCAAACGATGGTTCGCAGCCGCGGAGCCACGGCGCGCATCGTTTGCGCCACCGGCGCCAGATTCGCATGCCCGGCCAGCACGACTCGCCCCTTTCGCGCGGCCGTTCGCACCGCCAGCCGCGTGAATCTTCCTTTGCTCCGCTCGCAGCCTGTAAATACGAATTCCCTTCCGCCCACGCTCATCCGCTGCAGTTCACTGGTATCGTTCAGACTCAGCAACCGGTAGTCCATGTGCCGGCTGGTGGCGAATTCGCTCATCGCCGCAGCCAGATGCCGGCTCGCTCGCTGCACTCCGCCGGTCCCCACCAACTCGGTAAAGAGTCCAATCAGCACGCCGCCGAGTCTGCCAAGCACTGCAACGGAACGCAAGCCACGGATTGAGCACCGCTGCAGCGCTTGCATCACCTTTGCCGTTGGCATTAGTTCCGTCCGGCCTAACCATTGCGCTTCTCCTGTTTCGATGTTAGTCTCCGCGGCAATTCCCTCTGGAGTGATTCAGGTGCCCAGCCGCCCTCTCGTCCTTCCGCTCGCTTTGCTCCTTGCTCCGCTTGCGTCGGCTCAGCAGGCTTGCCCTCCTGTGCTGGCTCCCGTGGTCGACTCCTCGAAAATCCTCTTTACCCCCGCCCAGGAAGTGGAGCTCGGCGACCTCATCAAAGATCAGTTCGACGCCGACTTCCACGTGATTCAAGATCCAGCGGTCACCGCCTATCTCGACCGCGTCGGCCGCCAGGTCGTCCGGCATCTTCCGGAGACCGGCTTGCGCTTCGAATTCCTCCTCTACGACCTTCCGGAGATTCAGGCCTTCAGCGCTCCGGGTGGACGAATTTACGTTTCTCGCAAGCTCGTCGCCTTCCTCAAAAATGACGACGAACTCGCCGGCTTGCTCGGCCACGAGCTTGGCCACCTGGTCGCCCGGCAACAGGCTCTGGAACTTTCCCTGGCCTTCCGCGACGTCCTAAATCTAAAAAGCCTCTCCGACTCCGACGACCTCGCCGACCTCTACAACCAATTCCTCGAGAGCATTCGCACCAAAAAACGCCACTCCTCTTCCTCTCCCAACGAAGACAAAGGCCAATCCGTCGCCGACCGGATCGGTGTGCAGGCCGTCGCGCGCGCCGGCTTTTCCCCCCAGGCCTTTCCTGCCTTTCTCGATCGACTCATGCAGACCAAAGGCAAAACGGGAAACTGGTTCAGCGACATGTTCGGCGCAACTCGGCCAGACTCCCGCCGTTTGCGCGAAGCCTTGCAGGATGTCGCCAGCCTGCCGGCCCCCTGCATCGAATCCGCCTCGCCCGCTCTTTCCGCCGACTTTCAGCAGTGGCAATCCGCCGTCCTGCATTACACCGGTATCGGCCACGCCGAACGTCTTCCGGGCCTCATTTCTCGCCAAACTCTCAACAACCCGCTGCGCGGCGACATCGAGCACTTTCGCTTCAGTCCGGAGGGCAAATATCTCCTCGCGCAGGACGAAGGCGGCTTGTACGTCTTGACTCGCGATCCCCTTGGATTCCTCTTCCGCATCGACTCTCCCGACGCTCAGCCCGGCCAATTCACCCCGGATTCCCGCCAGATCGTTTTCTTTAATTCTCAGCTGCGTGTGGAAACTTGGGACATCGACCGTCGCGAACAAGTTCGCCTGGACGACATCCCCGCCCTGCATGGCTGCCGGGAAAGCGCGCTTTCTCCGGACGCCCGATTTTTCGCTTGCTTTGACAACGCCCTCTCGCTATCCCTTTTCGACGTCGCTTCCGGAGAAATCATCTATCAGCAGGACCACTTCTTTGAATTCGACGACAATTTCAGCTTCCTGGGCGGCTTCTACAAGCTGATCTACTTTCTCTCTCATCCCGAAGTCGTGGTCCTCCGCTTCTCTCCGGACATCCGCTATTTCGCCGCCTCTTCGCGAACCGGCGAAAGCGTCGTCTTCGACCTCGCTGCTCGTAAGAAAATCAGTGTCCCGGGAAGCGTGCACACCGCCATGGCCTATGCCTTCACCTTCCTTGGGCCGGACCGCATCGCCGGTGTCGACCAATTCAGTCCCCAGAAATCTCCCCTCGTTGAGTTTCCTGCCGGCAAAGTTCTCGATCGCCTTCCGCTCGGCGGCGGAAGCCTGGTCGCCGCCACCAACCCCAAGTTCATTTTGATGCGTCCAGTAACCGAATTCCCGGTCGGCGCCTATGACGTCGACGCTAAGAAGATCGTTTTCGTCAATCGCAACTCGGCCATGGACATCTGGGGCGACCAGGCCGTCGGCGAACGCCTCAACGGTGAAATCGGGTTCTACAAAACCGGAGACACCAAAGCTTTCGCTATCGCGCAGCTTCCCCTCGGCAACCTGGCCAGCTTGCGCTCGTTCGTGGCTTCTCCGGACTTGAAGTTCATGGCCGTATCCAACCACACCCGCGGCGGCATCTGGAACCTCGACACTAACACCCGCGTCTTCCACGTCCGCGCCTTCCAGAGTGCTTTCTTCACTCCCAGTTCTACCTTTTTCCTGGACTTCCCCTCCTTCGAGAAAGAGGGCCGGCAAATGGTTGTCGCCAGTCCCGTCACCGCGCAATCCAAGGCTCGTCCAGTGGACAAAGACGACGACATCACATTTTTCGGCGATGTTCTTTTCCGCATCGAACATAACGACAAAAACCGCTCGGCTCGTCGCAACTTCACCGTGAATGCGCTGGATATCGTGGACCAGAAACCCCTCTGGTCCCTCAATTTTCCCAAGCAAGGCCCCAATCTTAGCGGCTCCCCTTCCAGTGGGATCGTCGTTCTGAGTTGGCTCGGCGGTTCGGACGGTTTACACGCCGAAGTCGAACGCAGTCCCCGGCTCCAAGCTCTATGGGATAAAGGCAAGCCCAAAGCGGGCGATTACCTCTTGGAAGCGTTGGACACCCGCAAAGGCACGGTTCTGGGCGGCGCCATCCTCCGCACCGGCAACTGGTCTTTCGCGCCGGAAACGGTCGCCGCGATGGGCGATTGGTTGGTCGTTGCGGACAACCGCAACCGTGTCTTGCTGTTCTCCATTGCTACCGGGGAACAAAAAGCGCGCTGGTTCGGTTATCGGCCGCAACTATCGCGCAATGGCCAGCGTCTTTCCTTGGCGAACGGACGCGGCCATCTTGTCGTATATGATCTGCAGACGCTAAAGCCGCTCGAAGATTTATACTTTGCGAGTCCGGTATCCGCTCAGTTCTTGTCCGCGGACGGCGCCAAACTTCTGGTCCTCACCAACGACCAGAACACGTTTCAGTTTCAGCTCTCGCAAAACGCCGCGACGTCCGCCCCATCTCCGGCTTCCCATTGAGGAAATCGCTCCGCGTGAGGTTCAACCGAAGCCGTCGCTTCCGCCACGTTAAACGGCGTGCTTAAAACTTCAGTTCGTGCTTTTTTTGTTCCTTCTGTGACTTCTTGTAGGCCTTAGCCTGTTGTTTCGCCGCTTTTCGATTGATCTTCAGTTGTCTCTTTGCCGCTTTTTTCGCGGCCTTTTGCTGCTGCTTGAATGCCAGTTTCGACTGCCGCTCGTATGCCGTTACGCCGTCGCTCTGCGCTCGGGCTCGCACCGGCACGCCGCCGCTCAGAATCAGCAGCAGAGCCAGCAAAGCGATCGGTTTCATGAGCAGTTCCTCGCGATGGAGAGATCGACCCTGAGTCTACACTCTTCGCCTGTTTTCGTGGCACTTGCCACCCATTCAGATTCAGCCAGTGCCTAAAAGGGTTGCGAGGTCGGCGAACTGCTCGAGATAAATATCCGCCGGAAAGCGCTCCCGGTCGTGCACCCCGAACCCGTGGTTCACTGTCGCGGCCCACATCCCCGCGTTCCGCGCCGTCTGCACATCCACTTCGGAATCTCCGACCAGCACTGCCTCGTTTGCCTTGGCGCTCAATTCCGCTAGGATCGTCCGTGCGCCCAGTGGGTCCGGCTTCTTGGTCGAGAAACTGTTCCCGCCATAGATTGACCGGAAATATTGCGCCAGTCCCAATTCCTCGAGAATGCGTACGCTGATCCGCACCGGCTTGTTCGTCAGCACCGCCATGGGCCGGCTATCCAGCCGTTCCAACGTCTCGCGCACTCCGGGATAAGCCCGCGTCGTATCCGTTTTGTGCTCGTTATAATGCCGCAGGAAAAACTCCAGCGCCCGTTCCCGCTCCGTTTCCGTGCAGCCGTTGCCCAGCGCCCGCGCCACCAGTTGCGGCGCTCCGTGTCCGATGTAGCTGGAGATCGTTTCGGCGGCCAACTCCTGCCGCCCCAATTCACCGAGCATCGCATTGACCGAACAGATCAAATCGTTTTTCGAATCGATCAGCGTGCCATCGAGATCAAAAATCACTGCGCGTACCGACTTCCAGTCCGGTTCCCTCATGAACTTTTCATTGTATCGCTCTACCGGCCCATCACCCTTTCCCCGCATCGAAAATTTTGCCTCCGGCCATCTGTTCCCCGCTTTTTTGCTTTCCCGTCACTTCGCGTAAACTATTAGGCTCAACACTCGCAGAAAAACATTCCGGAGACCCCATGGCTCAGGTCCGCCCTTTCCAGGCTTTCCGCTACAACCCGCAAAAGGCCGCGTTCGACCGCGTTCTCACGCAGCCTTACGACAAGATCTCCCCGGCCATGCAGGACGCTTACTACGCCGCCGATCCGCACAGTCTCATCACCATCGAAAAAGGCCGCACTCACTCCACGGATACGCCGCAGAACAACGTCTACACCCGCGCGGGCGCCGCTCTCGAAAATTGGCTCCACGAACAAATCATTGTTCAGGATCCCGCTCCCGCCTTCTACGCCTACTCCCAGGAATACACCGTCCCCGGCTCCAACGACCGCCGCGTTCGCCGTGGCTTCATCGGCGCCGGCAAGCTCGAAGATTATTCCGCCAACGTCGTGTTTCGCCACGAGCACACGCTCTCCGGCCCTAAAGCCGATCGTCTCGAACTGCTCCGTCATACCCGCTTGCACACCGGCCAGCTCTTCATGCTCTATGCGGACCCACAGCAGCAAATTGACGCCCTTCTGAAAGAAGCCGAGTCGCGCGGCACGGCCACCGAACTTCGCGATGAATTCGGCGTCACGCATCGCCTTTCCACCATTTCCGATCCTGACCGTACCGCCGCCATTTCGGCCATCATGCACGACCAGAAACTGGTTATCGCCGACGGCCATCACCGCTACGAAACCGCGCTCACCTACCGCAACGAGCGCCGCCTCACTGCTGGTGGCCTCCATCCCTCCGCGCCTTACGCCAGCGCGCCGTATGATTTCGCCATGATGACCTTCGTCAACACCTGCGGCGAAGGGCTCACTATTCTTCCCACCCACCGCCTCGCTTCCAACCTCCACGATTTTTCCTGGGCCGAAGCCCGCCGCTATCTCGAGCCTTGGTTCGAAGGGCAGACTTTCCCCTTTTCCAACGACGCCGAGAAATCCGAAGCCCGCAGTAAATTCCTGGCCGCACTCGGAGAATCACGCCCCCGGCGCGCGATTGGCGCCTACCCCACCGCCGAGTCCACGAAGCGCGCCTACTATGTCCTCACGCTTCGCCCCGGCGCCGATCTCTCCCAACTGCTCCACGGCGTCTCGCCCCTCCAGCGCGAGCTCGACGTAGTCCTTCTTCACGACGGCATTCTCGAACCCGCCTTCGGTATCACCCATCAGGCCGTGACCGCCGAACGCAACCTCACCTATGAGCGCGAAGCGTCCGCCGCCCTCAACGCCGTGGACTGCGGCTCGGCTCAAATCGCCTTCCTCCTCAATCCCGTGGACGTCCAGCAAGTGATGCGCGTCGCCCTCGCCGGCGAAGTCATGCCGCAGAAATCCACCGACTTTTACCCCAAGCTGCTCAGCGGCATCACCATGTACCACGTGGACTGAGGTACTTCTCCGCTTGCCGGCCATCTTGCCCATTCCGCACATCCCCATCCGTGCCTGCCCTACAGCACCTTTGCAGCTACACACCCGGCTGGGGAATATGCTATAAGTGTCGGGCCGTGAAAGGTGCCGTGAAGCAGCAGTTGACTCCGGTTCAGCGGGAGCACGCCGAGGTTTCCACGCATTCCTCGCCAGTGCAGGCTGCCGTACCGCCAGGGACTGCGGGGGAAGACGCTTCGCGCTATTGTCCAGTGTGCTCGCAGCGGCTGGAATCGCGGCGCTGCAAATTGATTTGCCCGGTCTGCGGCTACTACATGTCGTGCGCGGACTATTACTGATATCTCTGGTGGTCCCGGCCCGGGTTGCCGCCGGTACTGCTATCCTGATGAGGAGGAAACTACAGTGGCCTTGAAGATGACCAACCGGGAAGTGGATGGCGTATCGGTAGTAGCGCTGGACGGCCGCATCGTCCTGGGCGAAGAAAGCAACGCTCTGCGCGAAAAAATGAAAAGCATGATCGCCGAAGGCAAAAAGAAAGTCGTGCTGAACATGGGCAACATCACTTTTATTGACAGCGCCGGCCTCGGCACGCTCGTGGCTGCTCACCACAGCGCCAAGTCCCAGGGCGCCGCTCTCAAGCTCGCCCATCTTGGCAGCAAGTTCCAGGAAGTCCTGCAAATCACCAAGCTGCTCACCGTCTTCGATGTTTACAACACCGAAGCCGAAGCGGTCGCCAGCTTCGCCAAGTAATCCTCGGCTCCTCGCAACCAGTTCCGTCCCGCAGGGCGCGCCTCCGCGTGCCCTTTTTGTTTTTAGTTCATAATATCCAGTCTCTTTTTAGTGGAGGATGCATGGCTGATCGCCTCGAAGATTTTCAGAAATTTCGCGCCGACCTCAACGAGGAAATTCTCGCCTGCGGCCATCTCGGAATGAAGCGCTTCTTTGCGCTCGATCATCAGGCTTACGAACCGGGCGCACTCAACACGAAAACGAAAGAGCTGCTCGGCCTCGTGGCCTCCGCTGTTTTGCGCTGCGACGACTGCATTACCTATCACCTGGTGCGGTGCGGCGAAGAAGGCTGGAAGCGCGATGAAGTCATCGACGCGCTCAATGTTGCGCTCATCGTCGGCGGCTCGATTACCATTCCCCACGTCCGCCGCGCTTTTGCCCGCATGCGCGAAATCGACTCGCTCAAGCCATGACCCGCCGCCGCTCCTGAGTTGCCTTCGTACTTCTTACGCTCCGTGCTTCATTCCATCGGCTTTCTACGGCCAATCTCCGAAGACCGCTTCGATGGCTCCGCCGAACCAATGCTCGTAGAACGCGTCGCCGCAGGATTTCATGGTGTCGCCGTATTTTGCCGCGTAGTGCCGGCCCCAATGTGGCCTGCCGCCGTCGGTGTCGCAAAAGCCGTACTCATCGGAGAGGCCCCAGGAGCTGAAGACGCGGCCTGTTTTCTTCATGAGTTGCGGATCCGCGGCCAAGCCGGCGATGGCGCGCCCGGCAAATTGTGGGGTTTCCGATTCGGCGTAGTTCTCGTCCTGCTTCACCGCGTCCCGCCAATTCGCTTCCGTGACGCCGAAATGCTCGAGCATGGCTTCGCTGCGCAGAAAACCCGGCGTCAACGCCACCGCCGCGACGTTTTTTCTGCGCAGTTCGTAGCCCATCGCGAAGGCCATGCGAATCACGCTGGTCTTGATCAAGTCGTAGAAAAAATGTCCGCGATAGGTGTACGAATCGCCGTCGCCAATCTCCACGATTAAACCGGTCGCTCCGCTCTTCGCTGCCGTTTCGATCAATAGCGGCGCCGCAAAATGGCTCGTCAAAATATGCGTGTGGAGCACGTTCCGCAGATTCGCGAGACCATTCTCGATATTCAAATTCCAGAAGGTCTTTCCAAAATCCGCGTGCACCAGCTCCGAAATATCATTTACAACTACGTGCAGCACGCCCTGCTCCGCGCGGATCTTCCCGATCAACTCCTCGACTTTCCTTGCGTCCGTGTGGTCCAGAATGCAGGCGATGCCTTGGCCGCCGCGCGCCGCCACCATTCCCGCCGTCTCTTCTACTGTCTCTGGCCGTTGTGCATGTTCATGCGGCGACACTTTCTTCCCCGCTTCGCGCGCCACGCGGTTTGCGCGGGTGCTGCGGCCCGTGCAGTACACCGTGGCTCCCGCTTCGGCCAGAGCGAGGGCGGTGCCGCGCCCCACTCCGCGGGTTGCACCGGCAACCAGTGCGACGCGGCCATGCAAGTCCGGTGGACGGTAGGTTTCGGGATTCGTCATCGCGGCTCTCCTTTAGGGCTTTTCCTTTCTGGCGGCGGGAGCGTGGAAGGAGCGCTCGACCATGTCCTGGGGATCGGTGGAGACGGCGTGGTCGCGCCAGAGCCAGCGCATCATTTCGGGAAACATGGCGCCGGCCATTTTTTGGCCGTGCTTGTTCATGCCCCAGGCGTAGTTCACGTCGTAGCCCTTGGCGGTGAGCGCTTCTGCCATGCGGACATTCTGCAGGAACCAGTCGACGGAGGCTTTGTACGTGGTGTCCGGCGGGCGAATGCCACGCAGGTCGTTGCGGCCATCGCAGAGAAAAATGCGGATGGGCTTTTTGTCGCTTTTGCGGATGAGGTCGGGGCAGGCGTCGCCGCCGCGCAAATCCACGAAGCTGCCGATGTTGCTGAGCACTTTGTGGAATTGGTCGGGGCGCTGCCACGCGACGGTGAAGGCGGCGATGGCGCCGGAACTGGAGCCGCCGATGCCGTGGCGCTCGGGATCCTTCGAGATGTTGTAGTCCTTGTAGAGGGAGGGCAGAAGTTCTTCCGCGATGACGCGAGCGTACTTATCGTCGAGCGAGTTGTATTCGACGCGGCGATTGGTGTTGCTGTCGCCCCATTCGGCGGCCGTGGGTTCGGGCTGATCGGGCTGGCGGCCCGGATTGATAAAGACGGCGATCATGACGGGGAGTTCGCGGCGCCAGATAAGATTGTCCATAACGTTTTGCGCGCGAATGTCGCCATCGGAATCGAGAAAGGCGTGGCCGTCGTTGTAGATCATGAGGCTGGCGGGAACGGCGGGATCGTATTGCGCGGGGACGTAAATCCAGAAGGTGTGCTGGGTGCCGGGATAGGCGTTGCTGGGGAGGATGAACGGTCCGCGAATTTCGCCTTTCGGCACGCCGTCCTGCGGGAAGGAATCGGGGCCGAGTTTGTAGAAAAAGTCGGGATCGGGGGCGGCTGGCGCGGTTTGAGCGAGGGTTGCTGGCGCGGCAGGCGCGGCCGGTGCGACTGACGCAGGCGATTGCGCGGCGACTGATTGGCCCACGGCAAGGGTAGCCAGTAGAAAGGCAAAGCGTAGTGAGTTCATGGCCGGACACCATAACACGTAAGAAGTCGCGCGTGGTGAGTGAGGAGCAGCGAGGGAAGCCTGAAGCGGGATCGCGCAGAGGCGCTGAGACGCGGACGGGCTGAGTTGTACCCCCCCACCCGGGTGTTTTAGCGCAAAGAGTGTGGAAGTGATTGAAGAGAAAGGAGATCGTTTTTTGAGAGGGGCAAAAGAGTTCGGAACAGTGTGAAAACAAGGGAGATAGTGAAGATTGCGCTGGAAATCGTAAGTCGTCGGCTTTGAAAAAAGAAGAGAGATAGTCCGCGCCAGTCGGGAGGAACTTGTCGAGAGACGAGAGGTGCGCCGCCCCCGTGGTGACGGAAACTGTGCGGAAACCACAGAGCGGATTGAGTTTGCGGGTGGAGTTAAGTGGCAGAAAGGCGCGAGATGTGTACCGGCTGTGGAAAAAACGGGAAGAGTTTGAGTTGCAGGGCGAGCGCGAAGAATTGGGGCAAGGACCAATCTGAGCTGGTGCGAGCGGAACACGCGGAAGGGTAGCCGAAGTTTGCGTTGTTGTCAAGTCCGTAATAATACGGTACTAGTCAACCCGACGTCGGTTTAGGGCGTTGGCTCGGCGAGCAGCGGAGCTGCCGGTCATTCGTATCTGAGGGCGACGAGGGGATCGACTTGGGTGGCGCGGCGGGCGGGGAGATAGCAGGCCAAGAGGCCGGCGAGGATGAGGAGGAAGGAGACGGAGGCGAAGGTCCAGGGATCGGTGGGGGAGACGCCCCAGATCTGGCTGGCGAGGAAACGGGTTAGCGCAAAGCTGGCGAGGAGGCCGAGAGCGAGGCCTGCGGCGAGGAGCGAGAAGCCGTGGCGCAAGACCATACGCAGGACGTCAGCTTGCTGGGCACCTAGAGCCATGCGGACGCCGATTTCCTGGGTGCGGAGAGAGACGGTGTAGGCCATTACGCTGAAGACGCCGATCGCCACCAGCAATAGCGCAATCCCTGCGACCGGCGCAGACAAACTGACGCCAAACTCGGGCGTGGCGTACGTATGCTGCAAAAATTCCTCCGCGGGAGTAGCAATCCAAAATACTTCGTCCGGATCAGCCGTCCACACTTGTCGTTGCACGGCGCGCAACAACGAATTCGGCTCTACTTTCGTTCTTACTAAAAGAATGAATTCTGAGGACGCGAGCGGTGGAATAAAGGCCATCGGCGTTCCAGCCTTTTGCGGACCTGCGTTGATCACGTCGGCCACCACTCCGACAATTTGGAAAACCGCGTCCGGAGCGGTCTGCTCTGGGGTGATCCGCCACGCTCGCTGCATCCGATTTTTCCAGCGATCGAAGTCTTTCACTTCCAACTGTTTTCCTATCGGGTTTTCCTTGCCAAACAGATCGCGAGCCAATCGCTCGGTGGCTACTGTCGCGTACCGCTTGGTCGCCACCTCGTCTCGCGAAAGCCACCGTCCCGCAACCAGCTTCATTTCCAGCGTTTCGGCGGTGTGCTCGTCGCATTCATTCAGACCAGCCATTTCCGTGTAGGGGCCTCCCGGAAGCCCTACGTTCGGCCCTCTCGATAAGCCGTATCCGGGAACGGTATTGTCCGCCGTAATGCTCGCGACACCCGGCAACTCTCTAATTTTCTCCAATGCTCTTTGGAAACGCGCGTGACCTTCAGCGGACGCCATCAATTGGCGGTCTGGAAGCTGGTCGCTGCTGCGTGCGGGAGCCATCGCCATCACCAGCACGTTCTTCGGATTGAAGCCCAAATCCACGTGAGTCAGCTTGTATAAGCTGCGTACCATCAGGCCCGCGCCGATCAGCAGCACAATCGAAAGCGTCACCTGCCCGACTACCAGGCTGGCGCGAAGCCTTCCGTGCGACGCTCCGGCGGTTCCTCTGTTAGTGCCGATAAGCTGCGGCTGAACGTCGCGTTTTGTCGCGCGTATCGCGGGAGCGACTCCACAGATCAAAGTGGTTAGCAGCGCGATTCCCACGGTGAAAATCAGCACTGGCGCGTTGAGTCCGATGATGGCCTCTCCGCGCATCTGCTCCCATGCCGGTTGCTGGATTCCGGCGTCAACGGCTTTCATGGCCATCCACGCCAGACAGGCGCCGGCAACGGCTCCGGCTGCCGTGAGGCACAGACTCTCCGTTAAAAGCTGGCGAACGATTTGCCAGCGCGAAGCTCCCAAGGCGGAGCGGATGGCAATTTCTTTTTCGCGTGCGGTGGCTCGCGCCAGTAAGAGGTTCGCGACGTTACTGCAGGCGATGAGCAGCAACACGAGAACCGCGGCGAGCAAATCGTAGAGGATGACTCTCAAGCTGATTTTCGTGTTAACGACCTGGGCAAATCCGGATGGCCCTAGCAAATACTCATTGACGCCGATAACGCGGGCCGTGAATTTTTTCGGGTAGTCGTCGTCTTGTCGATGCATCGCAGCTAGCTGCTTCGTTAGCACAGCCAATTCCGCCGAAGCAGCGGCGATCGTCACGCCCTTCTTGAGACGCGCCATGGCGTTGTACTTCGGCGCTTTCGCGGGATCTTGCTCTTTTTCTGACCAGCTCACCGGCGTGTAAATGTCCCACGTGCCGAATCCTCGAAAACGCTCCGGCATTACGCCGACAATCGTTCGTGGCTCTCCATCTACAACTAGATTTTTCCCGATTACTGCGGGCTCTTGGCCAAATTCGTGCTTCCAGGTGCCGTAACTCAGCACCAGCACCTGCGGCGCTCCGGCCGAGCCGTCTTGTGAAACGATTCCGCGTCCGAGAAGCGGCGGCGTGCCGTACACTTCAAAAGCATTCGCTGTGACCATTGCGTTGTAAAACTGGAACATGCGAGCGCCGTCGCGCACCAGCGACCTTCCATAGTGGCGGCCAATCACGCCGTCGAAGACATGGCTGTGCTCCGCTAGATAGTTTAGGTCGGACAACCTGCCCCACAGTTCTTGGGAGTAGTCCGGACTCTCGGCGTCCTCGATGACTGGGACAACTAGGCGAGCCGCGTCTTTGGCGGCGAAGGCGTTGAAGAGGAGGTTGTAGAAGACGCTGAAGACGACGGTGCTGGAGCCGATGCCGAGAGCGAGGGCGAAGACGGCGACGAAGGCAAATTTGGGGTCTTTGCGAAGGTTGCGGAGGGCGTAGCGAATGTCGCGGAGCAAGGTTTCCATCGGCCACCTCGGTGGGAGTATACCGCGGCTTGGCTGACCCACCGCGTGTCAGGTACTGGGGCAGTTTGAGAAAAGTAGAGGGCTTGTCTCGCAGCGAGGTTGATGCATAGCGGGAGATCCCGGCGTAACCACACGCGCACAGGCAAGAGTGCCTGTGCCACCTTCAAACCGCCCCCCAGCGCGTGTCGTTACCCACCGGTTCTTGGGCGTGGGTTGCTGAAGGAGGAGCCGCTCTCGATGCGTCGCTGCAACGGCGCTGAAGAGGAGATTGCAGAAGACACTGAAGACGACGGTCCCGGGACCACGACCTTGAGGGGGAACAGGCGCATTGCAGATGGAAGAGTCGACTAGTTGGTCTGAAGTCTGGCGTGGCCTGCGCTCACCGGGGAGTTCCCATTTTTCGGAAGGCGATGGGCGGGGACATACAAAAAAGCATACGTGAAGGATGGGTTAGCGCCGGTGTGTTGCTGCGTGCGGGTATGAATCGCCCAGTATTTTCTTGAGTATTGGTCTTGATATTAAATTTTTATAGCTTTGGAAATAAATCTGCGTATGATTCGCCACAAAGCTGTGAGTGTGGTCATCACAGCCCTCTTTCCTGGATGCAGGTCTCAAAAAACGGAGGCTTCATGAGCGTGTTCGCGAACGTTTCTTTTCGCTCGCTAAGATCCTATTTTCGGTCAAGCAGGCTGGCCGGGCTATTACTAATGGTCCTGGTTCTCTTTGTTGGCGCAAGCGGAGTTTGTGGCCAGGGCATCGTTACGGGAACGGTGGCAGGAACCGTTCAAGACGCACAGGGTGGCGCGGTCGCGAATGCGACTATTACGGCCGTGGAGACGGCGACGAGCACGAAGTTTATGGGCCATTCCAACGCGCAAGGTTATTTCGAGATCAGCAACCTTCCGCCCGGATCCTACAGCGTGGCGGTAGAAACGTCAGGCTTTCGGAAGCTGCAACTGAGCGAGGTAGAGGTGGTGGCGGGGCGAACCAATACACTGGCCAACCTCACGTTGGTGGTGGGGAGTGCGGCAGAGACCGTGGAAGTGGAGGCGGCCACGCCGCTGGTGGAGACGGCGAGTTCGCAAATTGGCGGCGACTTCGAGACGCAGGTGATCCAGTCGCTGCCGAACCCGGGGACGGGCTTCGACAACCTGGCGCTGTATATCCCCGGCGTGGCGAACAATGGTTCGGCGAACTTCAGCAATAGCAACGGGGCGGCGATTGCGAACAATGGGCTGCGGGGCCGTTCGAACAATTTTGAGATTGACGGCCAGGCCAACAATGACAACTCGGTGGCCGGACCGATGGTGTTCATCAACAACCCGGACGTGATGGAAGAAGTGCAGGTGGTGAGCAACAACTTCAGCGCGGAATACGGGCGGAATTCGGGAACGGTGGTGAACTACATCACCAAGGCGGGGACGAATTCCTTCCACGGCAGCGCGTACGAATTTTACGAGGGCGATTGGGACCGTTCGCTAGATAACGGGCAGAAAAACCCGCTGCTGGGGTTCTGCGCTGCTGGCGTGGCTGCCGGGACCAACGGATGCCGAACGCCGAGCGTGCCGCGGTTTGTGGACAACCGGTGGGGAGGTACGGTTGGCGGGCCAGTGCTGAAGAACCGCGTGTGGTTCTTTGCCGGGTACCAGCAGGAAGAGCAGCGGGGCGAGAGCAGCGCAACGTCCTCGAGCCTGACGCCGACGCCAGCCGGGCTGAGCGCATTGGCGGCGGCGTTCCCGAACAACCCGGCCGTAGCGGCGGTAACGGCCTTCGGGCCTTACGGCATCACCGCGGGCAATCCACAGCCGGCGGGCACCGTGCAAAACATAGTGGTCTCGAATGGCACTTCGTTCGCGACGATTCCTTTTGCTTTTGTGAACCGCGTGGTGGGAGCCGATTTTGACGACCGGCAGATCGTGGGCCGGGGCGACTGGGAGATCACTCCGAAGGACCGGTTCTTCTTCCGGTTTGTCTACCAGAACAGCAACACGGCCCTAGGTTCGGGGACGATTTCGAGCGGTGCCTTTGTGGCGGTTCCGGCGCAAGACCGGCAGTATGGCTGGGACTACACGCGGACGTGGACCAACAATCTGATCCAGCAAGTCCGGGTTAGCTATGGCAAGGGATTTTTCCAGTTTGCGGGCGGGCAGGGATTTCCGGAGTGCACGATTGCGGGCGTTACGGCTTGCCCACCGAACATCAGCTTTTCCGATGCGGTGAGCTCCTACACCACGTTCGGGCTGGCGACCAATCTTCCGCAAGACCGGCAGGTGCACAACACGCAATATCAGAGCAACCTGACTTGGACGCACGGCCGCCATACCGCGAAATTCGGAGGCGAACTGGATCACCAGAATTCTCCGAACCACTTCCTGCCGAGCATCAACGGCGGGTTTACGTTCCTGTCGAGTCCGGCGGGTTCGACGGACTGCGTGGCTTCCACCGGCCCGGTGGCGTGCAGCGCTTTCAGCAATTACATTAAGGGGGCGGCGAATTGCCCCGCTGGGGCGACGTGCAGCCAGTTGTCGCTGACACAAGGCCCCTTCAATTTCAATTTCAAAGAGAATGACCTGTATTTCTACGGGCAAGATGATTTCCGCTTGAAGAGCAATTTGACGCTAAACCTCGGGCTGCGGTGGGAATGGGATCAACAGGCGATCAACCTGTTGCACGACATTTCCGTGCAGAACGTGGCCAACGGCTTTTGGGCGGCGGGATTGCCTACGGACGTGACGGAAATCCCGCATATCCCGCAGGCGTTGCATAATTTCGAACCGAACCTCGGGCTGGCGTGGACGCCGCGTATCCTGAAGCGGGTGTTTGGTGATGGTAAGACAGTCGTCCGTGGCGGCTATCGGATCGCGTATGACCCGGAGTACTACAACATTTTCCTGAACATCGCGACGTCGGCGCCAGTGGTTAACGCAGGGACTATCTTCAACGTTGGCGTACCGGCGACCCTTACGGGCGCCGGCGTACAAGCGGCGTACCTAAGCCAGATTCCGCTGGGCGCAGACCCTGGGGCACGCAGCCAGACGCGCGTGAGCAACGACTTCCACAATCCGTACGTGCAGCAATGGTCGTTCGGATTCGAACGATCGATCAGTTCGCGGATCTCATTCGAATCGCGCTACGTAGGGAACCACGGGGTTGGCAACTTCCAGACGATCGATGGCAATCCGCAAATCTGCACGGTGACGGCGGGAGCGTGCACGGGAGGACTGGCCCTACAGGATCCGGCGGCCATCCCATCCGGCGTCACGCCTTGCTTAACTTCGGCGACGGGATCGAGCACTACGCTGGGCCGGATCAATTGTAACTTCGCACTCGAGCGGATCCGCAACAACGGAGCCTGGTCCATTTATGACGGGTGGCAGAACGAGCTGAAAATTCGGGCGTTCCGCGGGCTGACGGCCGACGTGGCGTACACGTGGAGCAAGGCGCTGGACAACACCAGCGAGATCTTCTCCAGCACGGGAGGCATTTCGAACCCGAGCCCGATGGATCCGTTTAATCCGAATGTGGGCGAGCGGGGCGTTTCGGCGGAGTCTTTCCCGCACGTCGTGACCACCTATTGGGTGTACCAACTTCCGTGGATGCAGTCGCAGCAGGGTTTCCTGGGCCACCTCTTGGGAGGCTGGGAACTGAGCGGCACGCACCGCTATCAGTCGGGTGTACCGTTCACGGTGGTGCAGAACACCAACAACGGCGATCCGTACTGCGACTCCGCGTACAATAACAACTTCATCGGCAGCACGCTGGATTCGTGCCGGCCGATTCTGAGCAACGCGAGCGCGCCGCTGAATACGGCGGGGCGGTACCTGAATGCGACGCAGTTGATCAACGTCAGCACGTGCCAGAACACAGCGCAAGTGGGGACGGCAACCTGCCCGGTGGTATCTCCGTCTTCGGTGCACTTCATCGTGAACAATACGTTCGCCGTAAACGCGTTGTGCGGCGGGAATCCTTTCGCGTGCGCGGTGGGCCGTAACGTGAACCGCAGCGATCCGCGCAACCAGGTGGATCTGAGCCTGCAGAAGAACTTCAAGATTCGCGAGCGTATGAATTTCACGCTGCGCGGGGACGCGATCAACGCGTTCAACTACCAGTTCTATGGCGTTCCCGGCTTAGACGTGAACAACAAAAATGCTGCCGGAGTTGGCAACGGCGGCGCAGCGGCGCCCAACACGTTCGGGGAGGTCTGGGGCAATACGGGTACTTTCCGCAGCATCTATGTGTCAGGGCACTTGACGTTCTGAGCGTGCCCCCGTGTGCCAACGGGAGCCTGTCCAAAAAACCCGAAGCGTTGCGCCACCCAGGTGGTTCGCCTGCGTGGCGCGGCGCATTTTGGGAAGCAGCGGCCCAGAGAGAGTGAGATTGAAGTTGGGTTAGTCGGTGAAGACGATGCCGACTTGGGTGTGGCGGGCGTCTTCGCCGCGGTCGATGCGGACGACGTAGCCCTTGAGGCGCATGGTTTGCTGGCCGTTGGCGCCGGGGGTTTCCATGGTGACCTGCAGCTCGGACTGCAGCTTGGGTAAATTCTCGAGGGAGACAAGCGCCCCCTGCAAGGAGATGTCGCGGACGATGGTTTCTTCCTGAAATTCCTTGCCACCGTCGGTGACGCCGGAAACTCTGGCGCGGAATTGCGCCTCACGCTTCAAAGAGGCGCGGGTACCGGGCATATGGGCCTGCACGCTGTCGCCGGTCGAGCCGAGGGTGATGACCATGCCCTCACTGGCGGCAAAAACCGAATCAAATTCTTCGCGGGCCTGGCGCAATAGCGAATCCAAAGTACGGTCGGTGGAGTCCGGATCGTGGTGGAAGAGCACGAGGGTCTTGGCGCCGACTTCGCGGGCGAGGTCGACCCCGTGTTTCCAGGTGGAGTGGCCCCAGCCTTTGCGATTGGTGGCTAACTGTTCAGGAGTGTACTGTGCGTCGTTGATGAAGATTTCCGCGCCAGCCGCGAGCTCCCGCAAACTTTCATCGAGCTTGGGATCGCCCGGCTCGTTATCTGTGGCGTACACGACGGTGCCGGCCGGCGTTTCGATGCGAAAGCCGAGACAGCCCTGCGGATGATTTAGCCAGCGCGCGGTGATTTTGTTTTCGCCGATGGTGAAAGAATCGCCGCCGGAGACTTCCTTGAATTTGCGCTTGGCGTTCATGGCGGAAATGTCGACCGGGAAGTAGGGCATGGCCATTTGCGCTTCGAAGACCTGCTGGAGACTGTCGCGGCCGAGAAATTTCGAACGGAAGCTGTAGAAGTGAAATTCGTTATTTTCCGCGAAAAACGGTGAGAAAAATGGGATGCCCTGAATGTGGTCCCAGTGATAGTGGGTGACAAAAATGTGAGTTTCCGGCCCGCCGCCATTGGGAGAGATCCAGCGGCTGCCGAGATTACGAATGCCGGTACCGCAATCCAGGATGAATTGCGTGCCATCGGGCGCGGAAAGTTCGAGGCAAGGCGTGTTGCCGCCGTAGCGCCACGTGGCCGGGTCGACCGTGGGCGTCGAGCCGCGCACGCCCCAGAAGCTCAGTCTGGCAATGGGAACCGTCATGTCCCTCGGCGCATTATCCTGGCGCGCAGGTTGTTTCCGCCCGTACGATTGCGGAAAGGGAAGCTAACTCATTCGATGTTCGCAGCGCAAACCAGCAGCGTCAATGCCATCGGGAGGACGAAGTGTCAAACTTTCCAATATGGTGATTGCCGAGGCGAGTTGGCGGAAGCGTAGCGTGGGTTCGATTGGGGTAGCCGGCTGCGCCTGGCCCAAGGCAGCAATGTCGACAAAGAACCGCTGGGCTGCGCCAAGAAGTTGTTGCGCGTAGAATGAGACTCATGGATGAACCCTCCCGCAAGGTGGAAGGCGACCGCGAAGGTTCTGCCGGTCACGAAATAGCCTGCGCGCCGGGACATAGCCATGATCACGATCATGGCCGTGATGACGGCGACGGTCCTGCGCAGCACGAAGATCATCATGAGGACCACGGCCATCACCACGACCACAGCCATCCCGGACATGGGCACCATGGGCATGCGCATCCGCAACTGCGTCCGGCGGTGCTCGGCTGGGCGATGGTCGCGACGTTGGGACTGGTGATTGCGGAAGTTTTTGGCGGCGTTCTGGGGCGCTCGGTGGCGTTGCTGAATGATGCGGTGCACAATTTGTCTGACGTGCCGGCGCTGGGGATTTCCTGGTTGGCCATGCGCTGGGCGGAGCGGCCCGCGGATTCCGAAAAGACCTATGGGTATCACCGCGCGGGAATCCTGGCCGCCTTCACCAATGCGGTGCTGCTGGTGGTGCTGGCGCTGTGGTTGGAATACGAAGCGATCGAAAGGTTGCGAGCACCGGTAGCGGTGGTGGAAAGCTGGATGATCTGGACCTCAGTCGCGGCGCTGCTGGTCAACGGCGGAATTACGCTGTCGCTGGTGCGGGGCCGCGGCGACCTGAATTTGCGCAGTATTTTGATCCATAACTTCGGCGATGCGCTTTCGAATATCGCCATTATCGTCGGCGCTGTCGCGATTGGCATGACCGGCGCGCGTTGGATAGATCCGCTACTGGGCATGGCGATCGGCTTGCTGGTGCTGTGGTCGAGCATCGGCATCTTGCGAGAGTCGGCGCACATTCTGCTGGAGGGCCGACCGCGGGAATTGCGTATTGAAGAAGTGGCGCGAGCAATCTTGACGGTCGAGGGCGTTCAGGAAGTTCACGACGTCCACATCTGGTCGTTAGGCGGAGGGCATAACGCGCTGAGCCTGCATGCCCGCGTCCCCGACATGCACTTAGACCAGTGCGAGAAGGTGCTCGCGGGGATTAAAGAGAAAGCCCGGAAGTTTAGGATTGACCACACTACCGTGCAGTTGGAGCGCGCTGGCCTGCCCGCGGTTTCGGGTTACGTGATGCCCGAAGCCGCCAAGAAGTAGAAGAGACCAGAGCTGCAAAGGATCGCCGGAGGAGTTAGGGCTACGCGGTGGGGACGCGGAAGCTGAGCCCTCGCTGCTCGTTAAATTGCTGGGTAGCTGCGAGGTCCAGCGTGTCGCCACCAACACTGCGGCGCAGACCTTCGCTGGTCACATAACGGAGATTGCCGTCAGCCCAGGTATATGCCACGGCGAAGAACAACGTGCCATCGCGGCGGACGAAAACGTATTGATCGGCGGGACGTTCGAGAGCGGCTGAGGCAGAGGGCGTCGGGGCGGGTGCTGGAGCCGGAAGGCCCTCGGGTGTGTCGCCGGGGCGCGGTGGCGGCGGATAGGACCCAGGATAATAGTCCGGCTCAGTTGCCTCGGCCTGTTGCTCTTCCTCGGATGGCCCTTCGTCATAATCATCATCGTACAAAGGCAAATAGTATCCGCCGCCAAAGAAGGGGAAATACGCCAAGAACGGGCGATTGCGGTCGCGACCCGGGAAGAAACCCCGTCCGTGGCCCCGCGAACCGCCGATAGCAGCAAGATGCGAATAATCAAAGCCCAGCCCGGGAACGTCCTGAGAAAGCACACGGCGTGAAGCGTTTGGCCGGTTGGCGGCTGACCAAGTACGCGCTGGACGATAGACGACCGCTCCCGAGCGGGTTCGGACGTAGCGACCGGCCAGTGTGGCGTGCGGAACGATGCCAGCATGAGCGGACACTGGAGGAGTGCGGACGGCGACGTGCGGAGCGGGGGCCGACGCTGCATGCCCGGTGGCCATGCCGCCGCCGCCGCGTTGGGGGTACACACCTGCAGCGGCGAAGAAAGCTGCAAAAGCGGAAAAAACGAGGAAGCGGCGCATGGTCAACCTCCCTGGTTTCCCGGGCCGCCGGGTCTGACACTAGTAAGGATGCGCTCGGGAGGCGCGGGGTTTCAAGACGGAGGTGGCCAAAGACCCAGGACTTGCCCAGCTCGGTGGCCACGCCCGGTCATTTGCGCGACTTATTGGGCCTTAAAGGCGACGGCGGTCGAAGCCCAGCCTTCCACTTGGGAATTGGCGGGGACCGTAGTCCAGACGTATTGCCGGGTTGTGGCGGTGGCGTTGAAATCGAATGCCCAGCCGTTATTTTCATTCGTGGGGTTGGTCTGCCCGACGGGGTTGGGGACGGTGCCGGCAAAGAAACCGGGTGAGACGCCACCGATAGTGAAAGAGGTGACGCCGATCTGGACGATGATCAGGCCGTTGGCCGTGCTAGGTGTGATGGTGGGTCCGTCGAGCGTGCCGGAACCGGTCGGCATGGTAGCGGTTTGGCGTCCGGCAGCGGAGTCGTATGGGGACGCGGCCGCACCGGTGACATCGTAGAGAAAGAAAGTCGAGCCGCCCAAGGGATCTCCGGACATAGAGAAATCCAGCATCAGGGTGTCACTGGTTTTGGCGTTCGCGGCGTAAAAGGTCTGCAGGTCGCCGGAAGTGGAACCGTCGTTAAACGGCGAACCAATTTGCGTGTGGGCGTTGCCGTCGTTGTCAGAGACGGCGGAGATATCGAAATTTGGGCCGTCCACAGACGAGGTGATCAAGAGGTTGCCCGAGGAGGGGAATTCCAAATGGTACGGGCCATAGACGCCCGGCGGAATCGATTCTTCCTGGAGGTGAACGATCCGCATGCCAGAAGCGGGAGCGGTGCCGGAGGTCGAGGACTTAAGGGCAATCGCCAGAGAGTTCCAGAAATCTGGCGAGCTCATGGCCAAGGTGGGATCGATGGAGCCGTGCGTGGTTTGGACCTGATACTGGCTGGCCTGCGGAGAATTGGCTCCGGATAGGCCGGAAGAGGCGCTGAGCAGCGTCCAAGGAGCAGCACCCGGCGTCCACGTTTCTGAGCCGGTGGTGCCGTCCTCGATGGCGGTTTGATAGAGCAGATCGCCGTCAGTGGTGGTGGCGAGGCCTCCGGAGGAAACGGACGAAACTACCGAAGTGGTGGCATCGTTGTTTGAGGAAGAACCGTCGAGCGTGCAGGAGAGATTAAACCATTCGGAGGCGTTGACCAGGGAGACCCATTGGGCAGTGCCGGAGAAGGAAATGGTGAGGACACGAGCGCCAGGAGTAGGAACGGTGCAGAAAGTCTCCAGGACTTGATTTCCATCACTGCTGGAGGCCAGTGGAGCGAGTACGTCGCCTTTGTCGTCAGACACGGAGGCTCCGGAGCCAGCCGAGAACTGGAATGTGGCGACCAAGACGTTGCCGCGAAGCGTACCCGAGGTAGGTAGATTCGTAATGTAGCTCGACGTGGAGTTGCCAGTGGTATTCGCTCCACTCTTAGACCAGACGAGAGTCGGCGTCGATCCGCTGGGTGGGTCGTTGGAGGCATCGGTGATGGAGATCGAAGCGGCGCTCGATTTTGTGGAGTCTGTAATGGACGTCGCCGTTAGCGTGACGTTGGCTGGTGAGAGAGCAGTGGCTGGCGCATTGTAGGTGACCGAAGCAGTCGTCACGTTGGTAAGGGTGCCACAGGCTGAACCGGAGCAACCGGAACCGGCGAGTGACCAAATGACTCCTTTATTCTGCGAATCATTCTGAAGAGTGGCGGAGAAGCTGGCGGTCTGCGAAACCTGGACCGAAGCTGAAGGGGGAGTTACCGTCACCGAGACCGCAGGCGCTGCAGTGACGGTGATTGTGGCAGACGCGGACTTGGTGGAATCGGCGACAGATGTGGCTTTCAGCGTGACGGAAGCCGGAGAAGGAACAGAGGCCGGAGCGACGTACGTGACGGAAGCTGTCGTGGCGTTGGTCAACGTGCCGCAGGTCGCGCCGGAACAGCCGGAGCCGGCGAGGGACCAGGAGACGCCCTTGTTTTGCGTATCATTCTTCAGCGACGCGGAAAAGGACGCGGATTGGGAGACCTGTACGGAGGCGGAGGACGGAGTAATCGAAACAGAAATCGCCGGCGCAGTCGTTAATGTGATGGTGGAGGAAGCGAACTTGGTCGAATCGGCCACGGAAGTCGCAGTCAATGACACCGTAGCTGGCGAAGGCACGGAAGCTGGGGCGGCGTAAGTAGCCGAAGTCGTCGTGACACTAGTGAGTGTGCCGCAGGTCGCACCGGAGCAACCCGAACCCGAGAGGGTCCAAGTTACGCCCTGGTTTTGCGAATCGTTTTGGAGAGATGCCGAGAATGGCAACGACTGCGAGACTTGAACGCTGGCGCTAGTGGGGGTTACGGAAACACTGATCGGCGCGGTGCCGCCGCTCGATCCGGACGATCCCGAGCCCGAGGACCCGGAGCCCGAAGTGCCGACCGGTTCTAGAGCTACAAGGACGAGAGTCCAGCCCATGGTCACGGGAAAGCTCGGTGAGAGCGTGCCCGCCGTGCTTTGTGTGTGTTCGGCGACGAGGTTTCCGTCGTAGGTCGAAAGCTTAGTCCAGCCGCTGGGATCGCTGGCGTGGCCGGTGACGATATAGGCCCAGACCAGTTCGTTGGGGTACGTAGTGGTAATCGCGCCTTTGGCGGAACTGGTGCTGCCAGAGAGTGCGGCATAAGTGTCGACCGGAACGCCGGGATTTACTCCCTTCAATTCGGTTACGTAGATTTCGTTGGTGTCGGAGCCAGAATTGGCGTTGCAACTGACGGTAGTACTGCCGCCATGGACATTGGTGGCGATGAAGGCGCGAGCGGCATAGGCCGAGTCCACTTCGGGGCCGACTGGAGAGAATGAATCGCCGGCGGTATCCGAGACACCGGCAAGCTGGATTCCGACGGCGTAATCACACCCAACCAAAAGAATATCGCCAGTTTGCGGTGTGAGCAGCACCGACCACTTGGCGGCGCCATTGTTGGCGGAAGCGTGCGTTGAACCCACCGTAGCAACTTGTGCTTGAGCAGAACTTACACCAACGATGAACAGGCAGATAAGCAGAAGATTCTTCACGGCCGCGTCCCCCTTGCGTGCGAATGAGATTTGCGAAGTGGTCCTGGATTGGGCTGGGGAAGAGCGAAAACCGCTGCAGCGCTAGCCTGGAAGCGAGCGCACTGCGGCAACGGAGTAACCGGTGATGCCGGGTTTCAAGCAGCTCGGGGGAGACGCTTCGGCAAAGACACTCCGGCCAGATCCTAACTGGTGGAGGAGCGGTCAGAAGGCGGTACGCTGCCCCAGCGGCCGGCGGAAACCGGATGACTTTGCAGATAGCGGGACGTGAGCAGGGTGCCGTCGCCCTCGCGGAGTACACAAGCGGATCCTCTCAAGCTGATTTGCCTGGCGGAAAAAGGGGCTCGCTTGAGAGGGCTGAGGAGGACCGGGAAAGCGACGCCAGGTTACGTTAAGACGATACCCTAGGATTTGTTGCGGGCGTGATACAGAAAATTGAATATGTTTCCAGAAGTAAAACCCCTAGGTGCGCATTTTTTTTTCTGTAGTCGAGTTGGCCTGACAGAACTCGTAGTAGGCATGGTGGAGCGGTCCGCGGATAGAGCTGCTAAACCAAGCCTACTGGGCTTTGAATGCGACGGCGGTAGACGACCAACCTTCAACTTGTGAGTTGGCGGGAATTGTGGTCCAGACGTACTGCCGGGACGTGGCGGTCGCATTGAAGTCGAACGCCCAACCGTTGTTTTGGTTTGTCGGGTTGGTCTGGCCAACGGGGTTAGGTAGGGAGCCGGCAAAGAACCCTGGCGAAATATTGCCGATCGTAAAAGACGTCACGCCGATCTGAACAATCACGAGGCCATTGGCGGTGCTGGGAGTGATGGTGGGTCCGTCGAGCGTGCCAATACCTGTCGGTGCGGTTGCAGTCTGACGGCCGGCAGCGCTGTCGTATGGCGAGGCTGCGGCGCCGGTCACATCGAACAGAAAGAAATCAGAACCTCCGACGGGGCTGCCGGTCATGGTGTAAGTCAGCGAGAGTGTGCTGCTGGTCGCGGCGTTAGCGACGTAGAAGGTTTGCGAATCGCCGGAAGTGGAGCCGTCGTTAAAAGCCGAACCGATCTGCGTGTGGGTGTTGTGATTGTTGTCCGTGATGCTAACGATGTCGTAGTCGGGACTGTCCACCGAGGCGGTAATCAAGAGATTTCCAGAAGACGGGAACTGCATGGAGAAGTGACTGCTGGAGCCAGGAGGAAGCGATTCTTCCTGCATGTGCACGATGCGGATGCCGGGAGCGGGTGCCGTGCCAGAGCTTGCGGCCTTGAGAGCAACCGCTACAGAGACCCAAGTATCTGCGGAACTCATCGACAGAGTTGGACTTATGGAGCCGTGCGCGGCTTGGACCTGAAATTGAGAGACTTGCGGCGAATTGGCGCCGGCCTGCCCGGTTGAGGCGCTAAGCAAAGTCCAAGGAGCAGCGCCGGCAGTCCACGTCTCGGAGCCCGTTGAGCCGTCCTCGATCGCGGCTTGGTAAAGGAGGTCTCCATCGGCAGCGGTCGAGAAACTTCCGGCAGAGACGGAGGCAGAAAGCGCCGCAGAGTCATTGTGGCCGGAGAAGCCGTCGAGAGCGCAGGAGACGTTGTACCATTCAGAGGCGTTTACCAAAGAGACCCATTGGGGAGCCCCACCGGAGAAGGAAATCGTCAAAACGCGAGCGCCCGTAGTGGGAAGCACGCAGTATGTGGCTAGAGTCTGGTTGCCGTCACTATTCGAAGTGAGGAGAGTGAAGGTGTCGCCTTTATCGTCGGTAACGGAGGCGGACGGACCGGAACCGTACTGAAAAGTGGCAACGAGGGCATTTCCGGGAAGCGTGCCAGAGGTCGGCAGATTCGTCGTGTAAGTATTGATGTTGTTGCCAGTGGTGTTGGCCGCGCTCTTCGACCAGACGAAGGTGGGCGTGGAACCGCCGCCAGAAGAGGCATCCGTTGTAGCCGATGCCGTGTTGGAATAAGCGCTCAGATTGTTGGCCGGATCCTCGGCACGTACGCGGTAGGTGTAGGAGGCAGAGGCGGCGAGCCCAGTGTCGTTGAAGGAAGTACCACCGGTCGAGCCAATTTGGGCAAAGTTGGTGCAGCTCGCGGCTTGGCAACGCTCGATGAGATACGCAGAGATGCCCAGGATATCCGTAGATGCCGACCAGGAAAGATCAATCTGGGATGAGCTATTGGCGGTAGCGGTCAAACTAGCCGGTGCGGTCGGCGGGGGAACTGTCAGCGTGATTGTGGCCGACCCGGACTTCGTCGTGTCGGCGATCGACGTCCCTCTGAGGGTGACCGAAGCGGGGCTGGGGGGCGTGGCGGGCGCGTTATATGTCACGGTGGCTGTGGTGCCATTGGTGAGCGTGCCGCAAGTCGCGCCGGAGCAACCACTCCCCGCGAGCGACCAGGTCACGCCCTTGTTTTGCGAGTCATTTTGAAGAGTCGCGGAGAAGTTGGCCGTGGTGGAGACTTGAACTGATGTCGAAGTTGGAGTGACGGTGACTGAAACCGCAGCAGCAGCGCTTGTCACAGTGATTGCGGACGATCCGGACTTCGTGGTATCGGCGATGGAAGTGGCTTTAAGGGTCACTGAAGCCGGGTTCGGAACCGCAGTGGGCGCGTTATAAGTTGCGGAAGTCGTAGTCACGTTGGTGAGCGTGCCGCAAGTCGCGCCGGAGCAACCACTGCCCGCGAGTGACCAGGTCACGCCCTTGTTTTGCGAATCGTTCTGCAGTGTTGCGGAGAAATTCGCGGTCGTTGAAACCTGCACAGAAGTCGAGGTCGGATTGATCGCAACAGAGATCGGAGCAGGAGCGGCCGTAACGGTGATCGTGGACGATCCGGACTTCGTGGTATCGGCGATGGAAGTGGCTTTAAGGGTGACCGAAGCCGGGTTCGGAACCGCAGTGGGCGCGTTATAAGTTACGGAAGTCGTAGTCACGTTGGTGAGCGTGCCGCAAGTCGCGCCAGAGCAGCCGCTGCCCAAGAGGGACCAGGTCACGCCCTTGTTTTGCGAATCGTTCTGAAGAGTCGCGGAAAAATTGGAAGTGGTAGAGACCTGAACCGAGGTGGCTGGCGGGTTGACAGTTACCGAGATCGGTAGCGGAGCAGCCGTGAGAGTGATGGTAGAGGATCCCGACTTCGTCGTGTCCGCAATCGAGGTCGCTTTGAGCGTCACGGATGCAGGACTGGGAAGAGTAGCTGGTGCGGTGTAGGTCACGGAACTGGTAGTGACATTAGTGAGCGAGCCGCAAGTGGCGCCAGAGCAGCCGCTGCCCGTGAGGGACCAGGTCACGCCTTTGTTCTGGGAGTCATTCTGAAGAGTCGCGGAGAAATTGGAAGTGGTAGAGACCTGAACCGAGGTGGCAGGCGGGTTGACAGTTATCGAGATCGGTAGCGGAGCAGCCGTGAGAGTGATGGTAGACGATCCCGACTTCGTCGTGTCCGCAATCGAGGTCGCTTTGAGCGTCACGGATGCAGGACTGGGAAGAGTAGCTGGTGCAGTGTAAGTCACCGAACTGGTAGTGACGTTGGTGAGCGTACCGCAACTGGAGCCGGAGCAACCCCCGCCGGACAAAGACCAAGTGACGCCTTTATTTTGCGCGTCGTTTTGCAGAACCGCTGAAAACACAGACGACAAAGACGTTTGCACGGAGGCGGAGGGTGGATTCACCGTCACGGAAATGGGTTGCGAGGCCGAGGTAATGGTAATGGAAGAGGTCGCCGTCTTGGTGTTGTCAGCATTGGAAGTCGCCGTGAGAGTCACAAGAGGCGGAGAAGGAACGGCGGACGGGGCATTGTAAGCCACGGATGTAGTGGTGATGTTGGTTAAAGTGCCGCAACTGGCACCCGAGCAGCCAGAACCGCTGAGCGACCAGCTCACGCCCTGATTTTGCGAATCGTTTTGCAGGCTGGCGCCAAAATTCGCCGAGGTGGATATCTGGACTGACAGAGTCGGGGGCGTCACGGATACGGAAATCGGTTGAGGCGCGGCAGTAAGAGTAATCGATGCGGCAGCGGAGCGGGAGGGATCTGCGAGCGACGTGGCGAGTAGGCTCACAGCAGGAGAATTAGGAACCTGCGTGGGTGCATTGTAAGTGACGGACGTCGTGCTGGAATTTGTGAGAGTTCCGCAAGACGTACCGGAGCAGCCGTTGCCGGAGAGCGACCAGCTGACGCCGAGGCTTTTGGGATCGTTCTGAACCGTAACGCTGAAACTGTGCGACTGGCCGGTTTGAATGGTCAGCGTGTTTGAAGAAAAAAGAATGTTGATAAGTTGTTGGGCCACCTGGCCACTGTTACTGACCAGGCCAGCGCAGCCAGCGAGTCCCAGGGCAGGCAGAAGCAGCACCGCAAACAAAGCCGCTCGGCGAAGCTGACTAAAGCCGAGCTGAAAGGCTGACTGCGATTTGAATGTCAGCAAGAAGCTGCCTCGGAACAGGCGCATGAGAGACCTCGAGCAAAGCAAGATGAATTGTGGTCAGGCGAATCGGTGACTTCGACGACTTCCGATAAGGTCCACGCCCTGCTGCGAGCTGAAAGCAGCGCAGTGGGTTAATTCGTATGTAGCACAAACGTGGGACAGGAAAACTACTGGCCGCAAGTGCAAGGTTTCGTTACGACCCGAATCGCACGACGGGTTGGATGCCAACGGGGCTGGGAAGCGGTGAAAAAGCGGCCGGCAAAATGGGTTGCTGGTCGGATGCCAACAAATTGATGGCAAAGGACTTGGCCGAACCAGAACGAGCAGGCCTTTTCATGTTTGTGAAACTTTTTTCACTTCCGGACACGATTTTTGGTGCGCCACCTAGAGTTGTACGGACTGCTGACCCGCATGACGGGAGGCCTTCTATGAGCTGTCTATATTATTGAAAATAATAGCTTTAATTAGCGCTGGGTGTGTTTTGGGATCCATTTGCGGCACGCCAGAACTGCGGCTTCGATTGGCGGGAAGGATGCTGATACCGCGAGTATCGCGAGGGAGACTTCGCATTTTTTGCTATGAACGAAACCCAGGCCCAGACAAATGTGGATCACGGCGGGATGGCAGGATTGCCGCCCGAGAATGTGATTTTCGGGCGATCCGAAGTGATGGACGCCGTGCGCAAGCGTGTGCAGAAGGTGGCAGCGGCGAATGTCCCAGTGTTGATCCAGGGCGATGGAGGAACGGGGAAAGAAATTGTGGCCCGCTGGATCCATGCGCATTCGAGCTTTCGAACTGGGCAGTTTGTCAAGGTGAGCTGCGCGGCGATTCCGGGGACGCTGCTGGAGAGCGAACTATTCGGATACGAGAAAGGCGCCTTCACCGGTGCGCAGGCCGCCAAGCCGGGTAGAGTTGAGCAAGCGCATCTGGGAACCTTGTTTCTGGACGAGATTGCGGACCTGAGTTTGGGCCTGCAAAGCAAACTCCTGCACTTTTTACAAGACGGCTTTTTCACGCGAATCGGCGACAATACCGAGCGCATGGTAAGCACCAGGGTTCTTTGCGCAACCCAAAAGAACCTGCAGGAAGAGGTGGATACGGGGCGATTCCGGGGGGACTTGTTTTACCGGATCAACGTCGTGCAGATCCGCGTGCCGCGATTGCGCGAGCGTCGCGAGGACATTCCGGCTTTGGCAGAGTTTTTCCGTGATCAATATATGAAGCAGTTTGGCAAACCGTGTGAGCCGCTGAGTCCGCAGGTTCTGAGCTACCTGCAGAGCTTGAGCTGGCCGGGAAATGTGCGAGAACTTTCTAATGGAATCGCGCGCTACGTCATCGTGGGACCAGACGCGGCAGTCACGGAAGGTCGTGCCCACAGCGAGATTCCGGCAAGGACTGTCGGGAAGGCGCAAAAGGCAGTACTGCCGCTAAAGCGCGTGGCGAAAGAGGCGATCCGGGAGCTCGAGAAAAAAGTGATCGTGGAGGCGCTGCGCGCCAATCAGTGGAACCGGCGGAAGACCGCCGTAGCGCTAAAAATCAGCTATCGCGCACTGATTTATAAGATACGCGACGCCGGGCTGGTGCAACGGATGCCGCGGATTTCGACAGAAGAGGAAGGTTAGTAACTGCAGCGGCACAAAAGTAACGGCTGACCCCAGGGACACCCACGAGTTTTCCACAGTTTCCATACGGTAAGTACCTTAAATTCCTGGATTTACATCCGTAAAGACACTTTAATAGGCGCCTAATTCGCGGTTCGCTGCCCTTGAGGACAGTTCCAAACCGTACCGCGACATTGCCCCAATTTGCGCCTTGCGTCCAGTTACGTCCTGTCTTTTCAGCAGATAGCCTGACCTCAGCGTGGGGACGCATTGGAACCGCCTGCCGATGGGCATGCGGCAATTCTGGGGGAAGGCAAATGCCTACGACGGTTCGACAAACGAAGTTCAAGATGCAAAGTTCCATTGTGGTTCTCCTAGTGGCCATTTTGGTGGCCGGCCTCGCTGGATGTGCAGGATTGGTTTCCTCGACGGGAACGAAATCGCAGACGCAGCCCGAACAGTTGGCTCCGAGTATTACCAGCTTGAATCCCAGTTCGGGAGCCATTGGTACTGCGGTGACGATTAGCGGCGCAAATTTTGGCAGTTCGCAAAGCAGCAGCACGGTCGTATTTAATGGCGTGACGGGAACGCCGACCAGTTGGAGCGCGACGAGCATCGTCGTGCCGGTACCAGCGGGTGCGACCACGGGCAGCGTCGTTGTGACGGTGGGCGGCCTGGCGAGCAACGCCGTGGCGTTTACGGTTTCGACGACGGCGCCAAGCATCAGCGGTATCAACCCCTCGTCGGGAACCATCGGGACGGTTGTCACGATCAGCGGCGCCAACTTTGGCGCGACGCAAGGAACCAGTACCGCGAAATTCAACGGCGTCGCTGCGGCGCCGACCAGTTGGAGTGCAACGAGTATCGTAGTCCCGGTGCCAGCCGGAACGACGAGCGGAAACGTTGTGGTTACGGTGGGCGGAGTAGCGAGCAATGGCGTTGGTTTTACGGTAGCAGCATCCGCGCCGACGATCAGCAGTGTGAATCCGACCTCTGGATTGGTTGGGGCGGTGGTGACGATTACCGGCACGAATTTCGGCACGACGCAAGGGACCAGCACGGTGAAGTTCAACGGCACCACCGCGACGCCCACGAGCTGGACCGCCACGAGCATTGCGACGACCGTGCCGACGGGCGCAACGACTGGTAGCGTGGTCGTGACGGTTGGCGGAACGGCGAGCAATGGCGTGAGCTTTACGGTCACCGCGCCAGCGCCGAGCATCAGCAGCCTGAATCCGACCTCCGGCAACATCGGAGCGGCAGTGACGATCACCGGTGCGAACTTTGGTGCGAGCCAGGGCAGCAGCACCGTAAAGTTCAACGGCATCGTGGCGACGCCAACGAGCTGGACCGCAACCAGCATTGTGGTTCCAGTGCCGGCGGGAGCGACGACGGGCAACGTGGTGGTGACGGTTGGCGGAACTGCCAGCAATGGGCTGCCGTTCACGGTCACAAATCCGGGTCCCAGTATCACCGGCCTCAACCCGGCGTCAGGAGTGGTCGGAACTGTCGTGACGATTAGCGGCGTGAATTTTGGCGCTAGTCAGGGCACCAATACTGTGAAATTCAACGGCACGGCCGGATCGCCGACGAGTTGGACTGCGACGAGCATCGTGGTGCCCGTGCCTACAGGAGCCGCGACGGGCAGCGTCGTCGTGACGGTTGGCGGGGTCGCCAGCAACGGAGTGACGTTTACGGTCACGCTCCCAGCACCCACGATCAGTGGCTTGAACCCGACCTCTGGTGTTGTCGGCACCGCGGTGACGATCACCGGTGCGAACTTTGGCGCAGCGCAGGGGACGAGCACTGTGACGTTCAATGGCGCTGCGGCGACGCCGACGAGTTGGAGCGCCACAAGTATCGTGGCTCCGGTACCCACGGGCGCGACGACGGGTAACGTGGTGGTGACCGTGAGCGGAGCCGCCAGCAACGGCGTCACGTTTACAGTAACGGTGCCAACACCGAATATCAGCAGCTTGAGCCCGAACTCCGGTCAAGCGAGCGCTTCGGTGACCATCGCCGGCACAAACTTCGGCGCAACGAAGGGCAGCAGCACCGTGAAGTTCAACGGCACGGCGGCCACGCCGACGACTTGGAGCGCTACCAGTATCGTGGTGCCCGTGCCGGCGACCGCGACTTCCGGCAATGTGGTGGTGACGGTCAGCAGCACCGCTAGCAATGGCGTCGCGTTTACCGTGTTGGCCGATACGACCGCTCCGAGCGTGCCAACCGGCTTGTCAGCGACGGCGATGTCCTCTTCGCAGATTAGCTTGAGTTGGACAGCGTCGACGGACAACGTAGGTGTGACCGGATACAACGTGTTCCGCGGCGGCACGAAGATCGGAACGACGGCGACGGCGAGCTATGCCGATAGCGGGCTGAGCGCATCGACGACCTACACCTACACGGTGAGCGCTTTTGACGCGGCCGGCAACACCTCGGCACAGTCAGCCAGCGCCAGCGCGACAACGTTTGCGACTTCCACCGCCAGCGGGGCACCCTACATTCCGGCGGGACAAGGTTGGCATGATCTGGGAGCCGCAACACAGCTCCAGGCCAGCCAGGGTGTAAATGAGAATCCCGCGCTGTGTTCTCCGAATGGCTATCTGTCGTCCGGATACGGCTTCACGGATGACTGCGCGAATGCCTACATTGCCTGGAACAGTGGCGCGTGGGATGACAACGACGAATACATGATCCTCGCCGCGCAAGGCGGGCACACCGACTACAACGGCAACGACGTTTGGCTCTTGAAGATCGGCCAGCCGACGCCGGCGCTGGTGCAAGCAGTGCTGCCGACGATTCCGATTTCTTCGAACACGCCAAGTTTCGGATATATCCCGGACAACGGCGGCGCATCTACAAATTGCAATTCCACGACGAAAGTGAACGGCTTCAACGTATGCCCGAACGCCCGACATACCTATGACGGCGTGGAATACATCCCGTCCACCGGACAGCTGATGCTCGAAGGCGGAGCCGTCGGCCCGAACGGACCGATGCGATCGATTGATAACTGGCTACTCGATATGGCCAACCTTACCTGGACACGCATCGACACCTGCGGCAATGGGCTGGTAGGGCAGTCGTGCGGGGGCCAAACGCGGCCAGGGAGCGCGGGAGAAATCGTGGACCTGGCGACGATGGCGTACGATTCCTCCAGCAAAAACGTGTATTACATCAACGCGTACAACAACGACTTCTGGGAGTACAACACATCCAACCAACAGTGGACGAAGCTGGTCACCGGGCTGCTGCCTGGCGGCTACGGCGAGTATATGGTGTCGTCGGTCGACCCGGTCAACCATCGCATGATCGCCATTCAGGCCCAGACCAGCGGACAGATTGTCGATGCGATCAGTCTGACCTCGCCGTACACGGTGACGGATGAAACGTCGAAGTGCACGTTGGCTTCCAGCTTCAATGGCGCGGGGACGGCGCCGGCCATCACCTACGACTCGGCGATTCAACAATTCATCATCATTCCGTCGAGCCTAGGGAACACCGTGTACGAAATGGACCCGAACACTTTTGCCTGCAAGGCCCTAACGTTCAGCACGGCCGCCGGAAACTCGGCGATTAACGGGCCTTCCGATCCGAGTGCCGGCGTGACCGGCAGCTTCATCCTCGGCAAGCGAGCGTCCTACAGCGCCAAAGAAGACGCCATTATCATCGCCGGTGGACCCTACCAGCACGCCTACGCTCTGCGTCTGACCCCGTTTGCGGCGTCGGATTTTGCCAATCGGTGCGCCGCGGCCGGCGTGATTCTCTGCGACAACTTCGACACCGCCGCGCAGTTCACGCACTCGCCGAACTATCCAAATGTCAGTCCGACGGTGCGGTACTCGAACCAGGATTCTGGAGCGCAAGAAATCTTCCAAGACACGACCACGATGGCGTCCGGCCTGTCCTCGCTGGAAATTGCCTGTCCCAGCGGGATCGGCGCGGATTGCTCGGGCGGTTGGTGGACGTGGCTCTGCCAGAGCAAGCAATGCTCGGTTGGACCGAGCCAGAACGGCGCGACCGACGACTACAATGAGATTTACTTCCAGTTCCGCATGCGGGAAGACTCGCAGCTGGCGAACACCGACTGGGAGTCCGTGGTGGGCTCCAGTCCGAAGCACTTCGACCTCTTCAACGTCCAGGCAGGATCATGCTCCAGCGAGGAACTTACGATGATCCGGCAGGGAGATGGCGGATTGAATGGGTTCTTCGATGTGTACGGCGGCTGCGGCGGGTGGGGCTATGTGAGCTACAACGGACCTAACGGGGCCTCTTGGGCGCCGGACGGGTCTGTCTCGCCTGCTTATTATGAATCGAACGAAAGCGGAGACTCTCCGGCTTACCAGTGCCAATATCCCAGCTTCGCGGCTCCGTGTGCCTATGAGAAAAACTTCGCCAACAACTGGGTCACCATCCAGGTCCATCTCAAGCTGAACAGCTGGGATGGCAATCCCAACATAGGCAGCGGCACCAACGTTCTGGAAATGTGGGTGGCGGCGCCGGGCCAGCCGTTTGAGCACTGGAAGTATTTTCCAGGGACCGCGTTCTTTCAACAGCAGGGCAACGGCTTCAAGGGTTTTGACACGTTGCTCTTCGAAGACTACATGACCTCGGCAAGCACGTCCGTGTCGTTCCCAACGGCGCATATGTGGATCGACGAGCTCATCATCTCGACGAAACCCATCAACACGCCGCACGGCGTAGCGCCCTGAAACTAGCGGCACTTACTTCAGCGCCATCCGGAAATCAAAACCAAACTCATGCGGGCTGACTGATTCCAGGCAGCCCGCGTTTGTTTTGCTCTCAGACTCATCGGGACGGCGAAAATGCAAATAAGGATGGCCGATGGTGAATGCTTAAGACGTAGCTCTCGCTCTTTCCGGGCCCGCCTGATCTTTGGGGGCGATCGCTACTACTTGCGCCGCTACAATCGCGATAAGACCGGTCAACGGCTCATGATACTTGGAACCGCTTTCGAAGATGCTGTGCATTGCAAACAAGTACAGGATGCCCAACATCAGTGACGCGAGAAGGGGATCACTGATCAAGTTTCCATGCCAATTTTTCGCCAACGTCACCAAGATCAGGATCCAGATAGCCCACCAGAAGATATTGGCAATGCCCTTCCAAGCGAGATAGCGAATGCCAACTATGCCGAGGCCGCGCTTAAGCGTTTCAAAAGCTCCTTGAGCATCATCACCAAGAAAAAGAATCTGTTTGCGAACCGCAAGAGCAAGAAATCGTCCGGGATGTTGCACGATCCATTGCTTACCCAAGCGGAATCCGACTTTGCTGCGTTGCACCTCATCAAGGCTATCGAGATTCTGTTCGCCTGACGGGGTATAACCTCCCGTTGCGAGGGGATTGTTGGCTCGATAAAAGACGTCGCCGCCATTCGTGGAGATGGGCACCCAAGCTCCGAGGACGCGGTGATTGCGAAGGGTCCAGGGAAAAATCATCAACACCATGATCAAGCCGACGATGAACAGCCTGCCGATAGCGTGTGTGATTCGCTGGCCCCGGAACCACTCCGAAAGGACGAGGACACTGGGAAAGAGAAGAAGGGAAGGCTGAGTCAGACTCGCCGAAGCAATCAGGATTCCCGCTAGAAACGCAAAGCCAATGCCGCTCAGGGTCCACTCTGCATCCTGAGCTCTGAAATAAACGAGCAGCAAAGCACAAATTAAGAAGAGCACCAGCATTTCTTTGCTGGCTTGGCCGGCGGTCATGATCATCGTGGGCCAGAGTGCGAACAGCGCGGTAGACATGCAGGCGGCGGGAGCACCACCGATTCGGAAGGAGATTTGTCGAATAACAAGAAGGGAGGCAGCGAAGAGGACCAGGTTTGTCAACAATGGCAGCCAGGTCTTCGCCCCAAACATCAGAATCCAGGTTGAGAGAAAGAAGGGATATCCAGGTGGCCAGTATGCCAGACCGATTTGCGGCAAGGAATACCTATGATGCTCGAGGAGACTGGTGGCCAATCCAAAATAGACGGCTTGATCGGAGTGCTGCGGAGCGGGATAGATCCATACCCAGAGGATGCGAAGAATCGTGCCGAGAATCAGAGAAAACCAAAATGCTCGATGGGCGGCTCGATCATCGAGCTTGGAGCCAAGCGACGCAAAAAGCGCGCGCCACCGATCTAGCCCAAACCAAACCGCGGCGCAGATCGCGATCAACGCCAGCAGAGCAAACCAGCCACCCCAAAGGCGGGCGTTGCCCACTGCCACCTCCCAACTCAGAAAGGGAACAGCGAAGATAGCTTCCAACGTGACGATGATAAAGAAAATCCAGACGATTCCGGGATGCTTGAGCTTCATCGTACCTTTCGAGAGCAGGCGGGAGCCTGGCTTAGCCTCGCCTCTGAGGTGTACAAATCCTTGTGCTTCTTTGGTTCAATTTGATTAAAATCCAGCGATGTCCGAAGCGTATCAGGTTCCGCAGAGAATGTGCCCAAAACATAGACGATTCGAACGGAGCCCGGCCTTGCGGCGGATAGATGTGGTTGAGCAATGCCTCAGAGCGCTCGCGTGGGCTTCGTTGCTAACGGTATGCGCATTCGCTGCGTCAGCACAGCAAGAAATACCAAAAAACTCTGCGGCGTCAGCCGTGGCGCAAACCCCCGGCTGGCACAAAATCCCAAATACGCAACTGGCATCAGTTTGTCCGGACACTCCGGAGGTCCACGGGAACAGCGGCTGTGCAGCGATCATCTCAGCGTGGAACGGCGGAATTGCAGACACCGCTGGAAACCGGCTGATTTTTTTCGGCGGTGGACACTTCGACTACTACGGCAATGAAGTCTATGCCTTGGACCTAACCAAGGGATCGCTGCGGAGACTCACCGAGCCCAGCCCAGTTGGTAATCTGGCGACCTGTCCGGAGAGCTATAGCGATGGCACGCCCGGGGCGCGGCACACCTACAACGGACTCGCCTATCTTGCCTCACAAAGTTCGCTGTATCTCTATGGCGGCGCCCGCTCGCCCTGCGGACATATGAGCAATGCGACTTGGCTGCTGGACCTGGTCACACAAAAGTGGACGCAGAAGGATGCGGGTAGCACGGAAGGTCCTGCGGAGGCTCCGGGAGCCGCGGCCGACTACGACCCTGTCACGCAAAAGGTGTACCTCACCGACACACGGGCATTCTTCTCTTATGATCCCGCCCAAAACAAGTACGCCAAGCTCAACGGATATAGTGGATTGGACTATCACTTAAATGCAGTCGTTGATCCGGACCGGCGTTTATTCATTTTGATCGGAGGGCCCGGACAGATCTGGGCGATTGATTTGAAGAAAGGTTCGAAGTACGAGCTGCGAGACCTAGCCAAGCGTCAGCGAGGCTGTGATGAACTGGCGCATTCGGGCTACCCGGGGTTGGCATACGACTCGAACACGAAAACCATAGTCGGATGGGTCGGAGGAGACAGCGTCTATTCATTCGACCCCAGCACTGCAACGTGCACGACGATGACTTACACGGGAGGGCCAGGTCCGGCACAACAGAACGGGACGAACGGACGATTCCGATATTTCCCGGCTCTGGACCTGTTCGCCCTGGTGAACGACTGGAAACAGGACGCTTATCTTCTGAAGCTCGGCAAGTAAGAAATTCAACATGAGCGCCGCTTGCCGTGGTAGCAACCCTGGTTCTTTTTTACCCGAACAGAACACGCGCATTTTGTATTATGGATTGTCAAATCCTACCAAAGTCGTTCGAGCACGAGGTAAGCCTATGCACATGCGAAGCAAAACCAAAATCTGGTCTTCTGGCGCTTGCCTGATGGCCGCGTTGGCGGTTTGTTCCTGGTGCAGACATGCGGGGCTGTTGGTTGGCGCAGAGCGACCGGCTAGCTTGGCGGAGAGTTTGTCCACAAAAGCAGCCGCTACCGAACCACAGGATTTCGAAACGAGATGTCATGCCCAGGGAGTCATTGTCTGCACTGGTTTTGATTCGCCGGGAGATTTCGCTGCTGCCAAATGGCCAGCTTCAGGCCTCTATCCCGCGGCCGACGGAGTTCTGCGCGGAACGATGGACACAACGATTGTGGCCTCCGGCAAAAGCTCCCTCCGATTCGAAATTCCGACACACTCACCGGCGAATGCGGCAGGTTCATGGCGGCAGAACCTAGGCCGAGAATTCGGAGAAGGGACGACGTTTTACATTCAGTTTCGACAACGCTTCTCGAAGGAAATGCTGAAGAACAATTGGGGAGACACCAGCTGGAAACAAGTGATCTTTCACAATACGGCGGCAACTTGTGCGGACGTGGAGCTAACGACGGGGCAGTATTATCATGCTGGCTTTCCGATTATGTACACGGACTGCGGAGGGCGGATGATCGCGACGAACAGTGGCGTGCCGCCGTATAAGCTGGAGCAAGGCGACTACAACTGTTGGTATGGACAGTACAGCGCAAAAAGCTGCTTCTATTATCCGGTGGATGAGTGGGTCACCTTCTACTATCGCGTTTCAATCGGCCATTGGGGAAAACCAGATTCGACGATTCAGGCGTGGACGGCGCTGGATGGGCAGGGATATAAGCAGTGGGTGGACATGCCCAATTTCAGTCTGAGGAACGGAAGTCCCGGGAAAGACTACGATACGGTGACCCTACTGACGTACATGACCCGGAAGGATACGTCGATCGATCTCCCCACTGCCTACACCTGGTACGACGATTTCATCGCCTCGACAGAAGCTATTGCGCCGCCGGTCGCGAGCTCGCGCCACTGAACCAGCAGGCTACGAAGCGGAGACTGGAACAAGCCCGGGCGACAACGACGGAGAAGCCTGCGTATCCTTGCGATCTAGATAAACGCGACACCAAATCTCTAGGGCAATCAGAGCAAACAGGTGATCGGTGTGATCGGAACGCTGCTCTTGGTGCGCAGTGAGCAGTTCTTTGACGGCGGGCCAGTGGAACAGACCCCGACGACGAACCGGTTCCTCCGAAAGCAGTTCGGAGACCATAGGCTGCAGGTCGCGGCGAAGCCAGGAGCCCAGAGGTGCACCGAAGCCGCGTTTCTTGCGGTGAATGACTTCTCGGGGCAGCCACGGAGCAACGACTTTCTTAAGCAGGTACTTCATCGTGAAGCCCCGGATCTTCATGGAAGAGGGGATGCGGTTGGCCAATTCGATCAGCTGATAATCGACTAAGGGAGCGCGGCATTCGATGGAAGCGGCCATGCTCATCCTGTCGGTAAGAGCAAGCAAGTCGTCGGGCAGAGACGTTTTCAGATCGGCGTACATGATGCGGTTCAAATCATCGCCCTGAGAGCGCCGCCCGAAGTAGGTCTGAAGCGCCGCCGCGGCTGAATTCTCCGAAAGAGAAGCGGTTTCGGAGTCCCTTAAAAGCAAATCACGTTGCGACTGAGGCGAAAGCAACGTTACGTAGCTTATGTAGCGTTCAACGGCGGGCAGTTCGGCAGTTTTCATGAACGCGGCGGCGTAGCGAGCATAGTCCTTCCACGCTGATCCACGATCCTGCGGCACGCGTTTCAGGAGCGCCGGCAACAAGCTGCGACGCAACGGAGACGGCAAGAGTCGATGCCACTTACGCAAGCTGTCTCCGAGGTAGCGGCGATAGCCTCCAAAGAGCTCGTCACCACCCACGCCGGAAAGGATTACGGTTACGCTCTCGCTGGCGAAACGCGAGACGAGATACGTGGTGAGACAGGCCGAATCCGCAATCGGTTGATCCATATGCCAAATGAGTTTCGGCAATAGGTCACTGACTTCGGGCCGGACCACGATTTCATGGTGATCTGTTTCGAAAGCATCCGCGACCGCTTTGGCGTAAGAAAGCTCGTTATAGTAGCTGTCGTCCCCGTCGTATCCGATCGAGTAGGTTTTTACGGGTTGGCTGGTTAAACGGGCCGTAGCCGCGACAATTGTGCTGGAATCGATGCCGCCACTAAGAAATGCGCCGAGGGGCACATCGCTAATCAACTGAGCCTTTACGGTCTCGAGGAACTTTTCACGAACGACTTCGATCCATTCGGCTTCGCTGCGATGGTCATCGCCGGATTCGGGTACGTCCCAATATTCGCAGTCGGTAACGACGCCATCTTTGACCAGCAGATAGTGGCCTGGCAAAACGGCTTCGATTCCGTCGAAAAGCGTGAGTGGAGCAGGCACGTACCCAAGGGCTAGGTATTCCTCCAGCGCACGCATGTTCAAGCGACGCGGGACCTCGTCTATTTGGAGAATGGACTTGAGTTCGGAAGCAAAAAGGAAGCGACTTGGTTCACGACGGACGAAAAGCGGCTTTTCACCGATACGATCACGCCCGATCACCAATTGTCGGCGCTTGGCATCCCAGAGAGCCAAACCGAACATGCCGCGCAAATGCTTGAACAACTCCAGGCCTACGTCTTCATAGAGATGGACAATGACCTCAGTATCGGTTCGGGTCCGAAAAACATGTCCTTTTTGCTCTAAAGACTTCCGCAACTCAGGAAAATTGTAGATCTCGCCGTTCAATACCACCCAGACGGTCTCGTCTTCGTTGGTGATTGGCTGGTGCCCGCCGGCGAGATCGATGATGCTGAGGCGGCGCATGCCGAGGCCAATGCCTTGACCCAGGTAGTGGCCATGGTCATTGGGACCGCGGTGCTGAATGACGTGGCCCATGCGTAGGAGATTCTCTTCGCGATCAGCGGACCGCGAATCAGGTTCGAGCAGGCCGTAGATTCCGCACATAATCTCTCGGGGTCAAGCGGCGACCCGTTTTCCTAGATCGTTTCCACCGGTTGCACAGCTTTTTCGGCTCCCGCAGGTGACGGAGCAACCCGGGGTGGCACGTTGCCTCGACTGCGAAGGTTCGAAACAAAATTCGCCAGTTGGACAGCTCGGCCCCGCAGCGTATTGCTGATGACCCCGTACGTGACACGACTATACGTTCTGTCGGTCCATTTTAGCTTGTACTCTTCACACTTGCCCATGAAGTCGTACAGGCGGGTACCCTGCTCGTAAAGCCGCGCAAAAGCGAAGTACTTGAGCACGTGACCCGGAGACATTTCGCGAAAGCTGACTCGGTAACTCTCTTTGAGGTCCAAAAAGACGCCATTGTGCAGCAGCCCCATGATGTAAGCGATGGGCTCGCCGTTCAGCAGCAGGAGATGACCACTGAATCGGCCAGCAGCCGCTGCCCGTAGCGCGAGGTTTTGATGAAAAGCATGGTGTACAGAATTGGAAGCGATCGACGTCCCGGCTTCGGCTTTCCACGAATCGCGCTCGATGGAGTCGACCGCGGCATTGAACTGCGCAACCTCTTCCGGGGAGCGGCATTCCAGATACGTCAAATCTCCCTTTTCGCGTAGCCTCTTTTCGCCGTTGCGCATGGTAGACCGCAGCTTCTTGGGCAGCGAAGCAAAATGCTGCTCCCAAGTATCCTGAAACGGGATGAATGGTGAGCGCTCCTCGCCCAGACGAAGGACATGCCAGCCTTGATGCTCTGTTTGGTCGAGCAATAGCCGTTCGTATTCGCTATCTTTCACCACCGTGAGCACGAATGCGTCCCACCGCGTGTCGAGTTTAGCTAAGCAAGCGAAGAGTTCCTGCAGCGTGGAGAGTTGCGGTTCTCGAAGGAGAAAGCCGGTTCTCCCTGCGTACAGTTCCGTGATCGGCGCCACACTGCGACAGGAAACACCACGTACCGTTTTCTGGAAGCGCTGCAGAGGGAGAATTCCCGAGATGCCGGCTGCATCGCGAAGCACCAGCACCGACTGATCACTTTCCTTCAAATGGCTTTGCCACAGGGCCATCGCCCAATCGAACCCGGCCGTGAGGTCGAGTTGGTCGATACTCTCACTCTGTGAATTCAGTAGATTGTCCCAGGATTCCCGAAGCTGTTGACACTCTTCGTAGGACCTAAGAATGTGAAATCGGGGTTGGGCGTTGGGTGTTTTCATGCGTATAAGTCTTCAGTTCTTCGTTGCAGCCATACGAACCCCGCCTTGATCGCTAGTTTCATTTGCCACGAGCGCCAACTTTTCGAAGTATTGGTTCACCGTTTCGACGAATCGCCGAACGTCGGATTCCGTGAGTTGTGCGTGCACTGGAAGCAACATAGTCCGCTGCGAAAGATATTCAGCATCGGCGCGTGCCTGGTCATGGAAGGAGCTAAGCGAACGGTGCAACACTTCGCCAAACGTGTAGAGCGGAACCCCTAACGCCCGCAATCGGTAATCATGTGCGGCGCGGTTCGTAACCAACACCGGGAAAGCCCACGGACACACAGCCTCTGGCAATGCAGGAAAAATTGGGCGAATCGACTCCGTCGCTGTAAGCAAGTTGGCAATCAACCTGTAATTTCTTTGCCGGGCGAGCAGCATGTTTTCCCAATGGCACGATTCGAGGATGGCCTGACACAGGCCGGGGATAGCCGCGAGTGCCACGTCCTTCCGGAACAGGTACGGGTCATCCAGAAATTCCGAGTTCGACGTCGGTCCTGCCTCAGGTTGCTTCCGTGATGCGACTCTTGTTTGTTCCAAAGCAAGCAAAATTCTGCTGACTGGATTTTTTGGAGAGTTCGCGAGGATCTGTTCGGCTAGCCGCTTGGCCAAAACAATTCGTTCCCGGAGAGGAAGGGTCTCGCTCACAAATGGCGCAGAGAAGTCTGCCGTGTTAATTCCTAACCCTCCACCAGCCAGGCTTGGCGCGAATTTGTAGTAACTGAACAAAGCGAAGTCGCCCTGGTGCCCAACACGTTGTTGACCTTGGCGGCTCAGAAATGAGTGCGCGCAATCTTCCACAACGTACGCGGCATACATCTCGGCGACTTGCCGAAACGGCTGCATATCCGTGGGAAATCCAAAGTAGTGAATCGCCACCAGAACCGCGACATCGGAGCTCATCTTCAAGCGAATGTCGTCAAAATCGGGAGAAAAATCATGCCGGATTCGATAAAACAGCACTTGGTACCCGGCCTGCGTTACGGGCTCGACCAGAGCGGTGCAGTGAAAAGCGGGCAGCAGTACCGTGCGTCCTTTTTGAGCAGGCAGATGCTGAAGCAACTGATAAAACGCTCCGCGTGCGTTGTGGGTTAAGTGCAACGCATGAGGGGCGTGTATGGCTCGCAGGTCCTGCCGGTGTCGCGGGAACACATCGCGAAGCCGCAGCGTGGGATGCGCTGGCAGGGCCCGGGCGCTCATTTCGCACTCCTGTGTTCGGCGTCCACCTCATCGAGCAAAGCCGCAAGTTCAGCCGCTCGCGACTCTCGCGTCAGACCTTGCAAGAACGCTGGGTCCGGAACGGGCGCCGAACCTTGCCGAATCTGATCGAGAAAAACTAGGAATTCAGAAGCGATCCGCTGCGAGGAATCGAGAGGCACGAGAGTTCCGGTGCGCGCCGAGCGAAGCGTATCCGCGGTATCTCCCTCCGAGTCGACCATCGCCAAAATGGGGCGACGCGCACGCAGATATTCATATAGCTTGGCCGGAATGGCGGGATTCGAGGTATAGCCCTGGAAAACAAGCAGTCCATCAACGCATAACATTTCCTTCAAAGCTTCTCGGTAAGGAATCGCTGGTTCGAGGCGAACCATACCCTGAAGTCCGTTCCTCTGTATCAGCGTCCAATAGTGGTCTTCGGAGCCGCTGGCACGCAGCGTGACGTTGACCTGGCTGTCGGAGAGTGTTCCGTTCTTCCGCAGTGTGCCTAGCGCTTCCAGGAAAGCTGAGGGATCGCGATCGGGAGTAGGGTACAACACGCCGCTGTGCAGAAGCTGAATTGCTCCACCATTAAGCACTCGCGGCGGAACGTATTTTTCAACGAGCGCAAAAGTCTCTTCTTCATAGCCGTTGGGAATTATGGCCCAACGCTTTGCCGGAATTTCTAAATAGCGCTCCGCGTAGATGCGCTTGGCCCCAGGCGTGACCAAAACGGTTCTGGCACTGTGTTGCACCGTACGGCGCTCGATGGCGCGCCTGGCCGTCCAAAGTTTTTTGTTCGGCGGATGGTGCTCCCCGGTTCGTGGATCCACTTCCGTGAGTGGGTCCCGGAAATCCGCCACCCAAGGCAATCCGGTTATGCGGTGCAAGAAATAACCAATCCAGAGCGCACTGGCGATGGGATAAGTGGACCACAGCACTTCTGGCTTGTACTTGAAAATTAGCCGCAAGCCGGCTGGAACTGCAGCGGCTATCCAGCTGCTCCAGCGATCCGGCAGCGCGGTCCAGTCGAAATAACGACCCTTGAAAGCCAGATGTCGTCTGGCATCCAGGCTGAAGGCACGGCGAACCACGGTTCCATCTGGAATCGCGGATAGCAGATCCGTTCCGACTTCCGGGTGGGCGTTGGGACTGACGGTAAGCACTAGGGGATCCCAGCCATGCTTCGGCAGATGGCGAGAGAAATTCAAAGTGCGCAATGCTCCACTACTACCCTTGGCTGGCGGGTAGTGGTAGGCGATCATGAGCACGCGTTTCGTCATCGTTGACCAGAACAACGTGTAAGTCTCAGGCTGCTACGCTTTTTGAACCGACGGCTTCCTGGGTGAATTGTCAAACGGCATCTCGCCTTCCCGCTCCTAGGCGTCGGGGCTCTGCGTCGCCAGCACCGGTTTGCTTGAGGGCTCGACTTCATCCTCACGCTGGCAAGCGAGCGTATGCTGGCCTGCGTCTACCCAGATTTCGGCTGGGGCTGCATGACTCAGGAACCCTAGCGGACTTGCGGACCGGCCATACGCGCCCGATTGAAAAATAACGAACAAATCGCCGATCTCCGGCTCCGGCAGAATAACTGCGCGTGCTAAGGTGTCCAAAGGAGTGCAGAGCGGCCCTACCACATCTACGGGGCCGCTGGGGACTAGATCCAGTTTGTTCGCCAGCGCTACCGGGTAATTGCGCTTGATGGTCTGGCCGAGATTTCCGGAAGCTGCCAGATGATGGTTCATGCCGCCGTCGAGGATCACGAACTTCTTGCCGCGCGAGGTTTTGATATCGTTGATCCGCGTCACATAAATGCCCGACTCTGCAACCAGAAAACGGCCTGGTTCCACCAGGAATTTCGTCCCCGCGAAGTCTGGATCGCTCTCCGTCTCTGCAAAAAGCTCGTTAAGCCCCAGGCGCAACGCCGCCAAATCCAAGGCTTTCTCATTCGGAAAGTAAGGAACACCCAACCCTCCGCCGAAGTCGAGGTACTGCAAGGGCTTCCCCGATCGGCCCACGACACGTTTCGCAACTTTAAGGCCGTGGCCGTACTGTTTTACCAGCACGTTGGCATCGAGAATCTGCGTTCCCGTGAATAAATGAATTCCGGAAAGATAGAGCCACCGGTCAGAGAGCACGTAATCCAGCACTTCGTCCAGGATTTCCTCATCCACACCGAACGGAGCGGGCCGGCCGCCCATGCGCATGGCGCCGCCTTCGGCTTCCCCGGCAGGATTCACGCGGATGGCTATGCTGGCTTGCTTGCCGAGTCGTTGGCTGATCCCGCTGATTCGTTTTGCTTCGACGAGAGACTCGACATGAATCTCGCCGACGCCGCGCGATAGAACAAACTCAAGTTCAGCGGGCGTTTTTCCGGGGCCCGCGAAAAGCATTCGCGTGGGATCGCACCCAGCCTGTAGCGCGCGCCGGTATTCGCCGGCGGAGGCAATCTCTAACCCGCAGCCCCGCGACAAGAAATGGCGAAGAACGAATGGGTTCGGGTTGGCTTTAACCGAAAAGCAAACGGAAAAACTCTGGGGCAGCGCCGCGCGCAGTTGACCGAGCTTTCGGTCCACAATTCCGCGATCGTATATGAAGAGTGGCGTGCCGTAGGTTTCGGCTATCTGATCCACGGAAATCCCGCCGATCAGCAGATGTCCCCCGGCGTTGCCAAAGAACTGCACCGTCAACGATTGCACCAAGTCGTTCATCCGATTCCTTCACGCTTGCGTAGGGCAGGATAATCAACCTTCCCGCTGCTTGTCTTGGGCAGTTCCGGCAGGATTTCGATGGCCTTGGGCACCATGTAACGGGGCATCTTTTCAGCACAGTGCAAGAGCAACGCTTCCGCGGACAACGGCTCGCCATCGCGAGCGACCACAAACGCTTTGATGGTTTGTCCGAGAATTTCATCCGGGACGCCGATGACCGCCGCCCCCCGGAGTCTGCCGGTTTGGAACAGCACTTCTTCCACTTCGGTGGGGCTGATCCGGATTCCTGACGACTTGATCATGGTGTCGCGGCGTCCGATGAAATACAGGAATCCGTCTTCATCCATCTTCACCAAGTCACCTGAATAACAAACCCTTTCGCAATCCCCCATCTCTGTAGCAAGCAACGGGTTTGGCCGCAAGGCGCGCGCAGTATCTTCGGGGCGATTCCAATAGCCAAGAGAAACCGTTGGGCCGCGATGGACTAGCTCGCCAGGTTCTCCCGGCTTGCACAGCTGACCCTGCTCATTCAGAACCAGGATTTCCGTGTCTGGAATGGCTTTGCCCATCGAAGTCGGCCGGCGATCGAGTTCTTCCGGTGGCAAATACGTGGAGCGAAACGCTTCCGTCAAACCATACATTAGGAAAATCTTCGTAGACGTCAGAACACTGCGAAGGACTTTTAGCACTGCCTGGGGCATAGCGCCCCCCGTATTGGTGATGTAGCGCAAATGCGAGAGCGGCTGCTTCTCCAGACCGGAATTGGGCTGGGCTAGAAGACTCCAAAGGGTGGGCACCCCAGCCAATCCCGTGATGCGCTCTTTGTGAAGCGTCCTAACGATCTCCCGAGCGAAGACAAAATTGATGAGTACCAGGGTTGCGCCTTTTTCGAACGCGGTCATCAGCTGGTTCATGCCCGCGTCGAAGCTGAAAGGGAGCACCGCCAAAATTCTTTCTTGCTCCGTTATTCCCAAATACGTAGAAACGATACGGCTGCCGGCCACCACGTTTGCGTGGCTCAGCATGACTCCTTTCGGCTTGCCGGTCGATCCAGAGGTGTAGAGAATCGCCGCAAGATCTTTCTCTATGGAAGCCTCTTTCCAGCAATCGGGCGGAGCGGTCTGGCACAAGGCTTCGAAACGAAAAAGCGGTAGGGCCACATTTGCAATTTCTTCGTCGGAAGTGACCACTATAAACTCGAGCGAAGGAATTCGTGGTAATACGTCGGCCAGAGCCGCTAACTTGGCGGGAGTGGTTATCAACGCTTTCATGCCACAGTCGCTGGCAATGTGCGCCACCTGCTCCGGGTGCAGCAGAGCATTAATCGGCACGTACACGCCTTCCGCCTGCGATATGCCGAAGATAGAAAGAACCTGCGGCACGGACGCGTCGAGATAAATGCCCGCGCGATCACCACGTTTCAACCCGGCGGAGCGCAACCCTGTCGCTAATCCTGCCGCATGACGAGCGACTTGCCGATAGTTCAGTCGTTCGTCGCCGTGAACGAGCGCCTCTTTTCCAGGGGTCTTCCGAGAACTGTCTAGTAATAGATGCCAGATTAGATAGTCCATTTCCTCTCTTCTCTCAAACCGCTGAAATGTCTCGATTACCGCTCGCTCAGGCCGCCTGCGATGAACTCGCGGGTTTTCCGGCCCGTCTCGCAAGGGAGCCAGCAAATCGTTTCACGGCTCGGCCGCCTACGTGACGAAGAATCGCGGACGCCCCCCGAATTGTCTTCGGGTTCATGGCCAGCATGCCCCAGCGCTCGCGGCGGTGCGACATCCAGTCCTTTTTGTAGGGATCGTCGCCGGTCAGATAATCGATGGTGTGGACACAGTCCACGTCGATCGCATGCTCGAACATTTTGGCAGTCAGAACCGTGCCGACGGACAAATCGGCGAACCGTTCGTCGTATGCCAGTTTATAAATCAGCGCGAACCCGTTTTGTACAATCCAGAGTTGAGCGGCAGCCGGCTGTTCATCGACGTACATCAGCCCCAAACGCAACACGCCCAGTGCAGCGCAAGTGCGGATGAGTTCCGGCACAAACTGCCGATAAGGCTCCGGCTGTTTCCAACTCGCCAGGTACACCTGATTGTAAGCATCGATCGCGGATTCGAGATGGTCGGGGCCGGTGACCAGTTCGAATTTGCTGCGGCCGCTCTTCTCCAGCTTCTTGCGCTTTCGATGGAGTGTGTTTTTCAGGGCGGAAGGCAGGGCGTCCGCGTATTGGGAAAAGCTCCTTCCGGCGACGTCAAGGTACCAATTTCCGAAACAGAAATAAGTCTGGACGACGAACCCCGCGCCTTTGAATGCTTTCACCAGGGCCGCGAATGCCGGCCCGCTTACATCCAGGGGCCGCAGTTCAACTTCGTCCCACTGCGGAAGTTCCCGCGCGATCGCTTCTGCCAGTTGGCGCGCTCCAGCGACGATATCGTCGTCCGCTCCCACCACGCTGAACAGCGACGTGTAGTAACTCGATAGGGAGGAAAGCTTTCTGGGCTTAAGGAGCCCGGTGTTCGCTGTTTTCGAAACGGTTGCCAGGGCAGCTTGCGGCGTAGCCTCTCCGCCGGCACAGTAGATCCGTATGCGATCACCCGGATCGCAGGCATATTTGCTGAAGGTTTCGAACCACGGAATCCCGTCAAAAAAACAACTGGCGCCTGCCGCCTCGAACAGCGCGCGCGCCCGCTGCGGAAGGTCCGCAAAACTCGGAAATGAGACGACGGTTTGCATTAAGCGCTACTGGTTTTCTTCTCGACGAAATTGACTACCGCACCTAACGACTGGAAATTCTCGGGCACCAACTCATCGTCGGAGATCTGGAGCGAGAACTCCTGCTCGAGAAACTGAACTAAATCCAGAATTCCCAGCGAGTCCAGAATGCCAGTCTCGAGCCACTTGTCTCCCGTTTGGAAGCCCTGTTTGCGTATCACGGGAAATTGCTTCAGGATAAATTCGCGAACCCGGTTTTCAGTACTGCCGACCTGAGTCATAGACTCTCCTCGAAATTAGCTCTCCCGCTCTCCAGCCATAACCCACCATTTTTCATTGCTTCGCGACTCTGCCATCCTGCTCGATGGACTGGCGTAAGACACCATCGGAGCGGATTCTCGCGGACGGAAACCCGCACCCTCGAATACCGTCGACCAACAGTGGTCTTGGTTTGCGTACAAGCTGACGGTCTCGGCTCCTTGCTTTCGGAGGTGCTCGCTCGCTGCCGAAATCAACGTCGCCGCAGCAGGCTGATCCAGAGCCGACAGGTCCACAATCGCAGGATTTTCGGGACCCGTTGTCAACACGGCGTATCCGACTAAGGCGTCTTGCTGTCGAGCCACCAGCATCTGGTGCTGCGCGCTCGGATGGTCTAGATAGCGCCAGTTCAGGAAGTCGTGAGTCCGCTTCGTTCGCAGCACCGGGAAAGCATGGAAGCGTCGATCGAACAACGTAAATTCCTCACCGCACCGGCCTTCCTGGATCGCGACTTCGTATTCCCTTCTTTGCCTCTTGTGCCCGCGACGCCCCAAAAAGAAATTCGGAATTCGGGCGAAAACCCGGCTCAAGGCCTTCGACTTCACCACCCGTTCGATGTGACGTTCCAACCGCAAAGGTTTCGCCCATCTTTGCAGCTCGCCGGTCTTTTCAAAGCCGAGTCTCTTATAAATGGCCATCATGCTACGGCTCGGAAAGTCGTAACAGAACACGAAGGGTTGCTCGTTGACGGCTGCCATTGTGGCCTTTTGCAACTGCAGGGCGGGCCCCATGCTGCGGTACTCTTCTTCCATGCATAGGTCTCCCAGAATTAAGCCAAGCTCCTCTCTGCCGTACCCGTGAAGGCGCCGCGGAAACCCAGCTGAAGCGCCGACAATCTTCCCGCTTCCTTCTTCGTATGCCACCCAGCCAACAGCCTTTCCATGGGGATTTCGCCGGTACAGCCAATCGAATTTTCGCGCGTCATACGCCGGAGTGAGATTTCGCTGAAAAAGCCGGATCAGGTTCGCTCGGTCGGCATCTATATCTGCTACGCGAAAACGAATCGTCATGGACTAACGGCAGTATGCATAAGCGCTCGCATGATCCAACTCGGAGATGAGGTCCTCGAACTCGGGCGAGAGCCCTTTCTTCGAAAAGGTCGTGATTCGCATCAGTCAGGTGCACGCTGGGTTCCAGAAAGCTGGGCCCCTTCGCCAGCCCGACTGGCAACTTAAGGCGCCAAATCCCTTCGCATCAGAGGGTTGCGGTAAAAACTGGCCGTTTTTGAGGCCGATAGCGTCAGACCCGGCATTCAGTCGATGGACAAAACAGGAAAACTTTTTCTAGTCCATCCGGAACTATGATGGCCGCAGAACACCATGCAATGCTCTGGTGTTAAGGCTATTAAAATCAGAGAGTTGAATATAACAACCGGCCATGGTAGCAGGCCTGCGCCGATTGAAGGGCCGGAACTATCGCTAGCGGGCGCTCCGGTCGAAGCATGCTATCCCCTGAAGATAGAAATGGTTAAGCCGGAGCCCGGGGTATCGCTTGAATTGGTCCACTAAGTGCTGCCTCACCTGACGAGTATGCATCGTGACGGCCGAGAACGGGCGCGGCACCACAGCACCCTAAGTTACCTCCTTTTCGGTAAGCCGTTTAATCCGTTTTGACCGGACGCCCGGTGCCGACCCAAGCACAGATCTAGGTCAGACCCGTTTACAACGCAACGAAGGAACTCACGAAAGCAGATGCTGAAGATAGGTGGCCAGAAAGTACCTACACCGCTGATTCTACTCGTAGCGATCGATTGCGTGTGCATGGCTTTAGGCCTTTTCCTCGCGGTCGTGTTCCGCTTTGGCGTGCAGGGCTTTCCCGCGGTCTTCTCGTATCTCACGCCGTGGCGGGTCTTGCCGCGATTCTTAATCGTCATTCTGGTGTGCGCGATTGCCCTCTATTTCAACGACTTGTACGATTTTCGATTGCTTACGACGAGACGAGAGATTCTCGTTCGCCTTCTCCAGGGTTTTGGCGTAGGCTGCCTGGCTCTCGCCGTTTTTTACTACATCGTGCCCGATTTCGGTTTCGGTCGCGGCATCGCCGCGTTGGCCGCGCCCATCATTTTGGCTCTTACCCTGGGCTGGCGCTTGGTCTGGGCGCAGGATGCGCATGCGCTCGGTGGTTCCGAAAGAATGCTGATTATGGGCACGGGTCCCACAGGTATTGCGCTCGCCAAGGATATTCTGAGCCGCCCTGAGTTGCAATTGAAGGTGGTCGGATTTTTAGATGAGCGCGGCGAGAATATTGGCAAGTCGCTAGTCAATCCGGGCATTATCGGCGCCACAGCGGACGTGGAGTCGATTGTACGCGATGAAAAGATTAACCGCGTAGTTATTTCTCTGCTCGAACGACGAGGGCGGATGCCGGTACGGCAGCTTTTGCACCTGAAGTTCGCCGGGGTAAAAGTTGAGGACGCCCACAGCTTTTACGAGCGCATGACCGGTCGAATTATTCTCGAGCATCTATCGCCGAGTTGGTTGATTCTGTCGGACGGATTTCGGAAGTCTCCTTTGCTTCTGTGGGTGAAACGGGTTATCGACGTTTTGGTGTCCGTGATTGCCTTGATTTTGAGCAGTCCCTTCCTCGTGGTGGTGGCGCTGGCGATTTGCTTGGAGTCGGGTTTTCCCCTTCTGTACAAGCAAGAACGAAATGGGCTGCATGGACGCAGCTTCCGAATACTCAAGTTCCGATCCATGTACCAAGACGCCGAGGCTGCTGGCCCGCAATGGGCAGCGGATGGGGACCACCGCATCACCCGGGTAGGCAAATTCATCAGAAAATTCCGAATTGACGAACTACCTCAATTCTTAAATGTATTGCGGGGCGAAATGAGCCTGGTCGGCCCGCGCCCGGAACGGCCCGAATTTGTGTCTCTCTTAGAAGAACAAATCCCGTACTACGGCCTGAGGCATTCGGTGCGGCCAGGTATCACCGGGTGGGCGCAAGTGAAATATCAGTACGGCGCCAGTGTGGAAGACACTAAAACCAAGCTGGAGCACGACTTTTTCTATATAAAACACCTGTCCATCATGCTCGATTTGGCGGTGTTATTCGAGACCAGCAAAGTGATGCTTTCTGGACGAGGAGCGAAATGAGCGGGAGATGTCGTGTTGGAGGCTCGTCGGGGCTCAGACGTGGTTAACTGGCAGGGAAAGGAGCGCCACTGGAGTGGTCGCGTTTGCGATGTTGTGCTGCTGTCCGGCTGGACCTACCTCTATGCCTTCATCTTGCTTGTTTTTCGCCGGTTGAAGTCACTGGAAGCGGGTGGCGCAGGATCTCGGTTGGAATCCAAACCCTAAGTTGCTGGAAGAAAAACTGCTTACGCGATCAATCAGTTGGTTCCTAACGAAATGAACGGGCTTTCACAGTATGGGAACAGTTGTTCCTGCAGAAAATAAGGAAAATACCAGAAATTCGTTAAGTGTTTGCGGGGCAATGAGTTACGGGAGGAGGCGGTTGGACTCATCGTTGCTCTCTGAGACTTAGATTCTTGCAGACTAGCGTTGCAGCCGGAGGTTATGTTGCGGAGAGAACTGAGATCTATAGTTTTTTTGTGTCTGGGGTTCGTCCTTCTGGGTGAATCCCAGGGCGCTTTTGGGCAAGACGCTCCGGTGAACCCGGAGACGAAACCGAAAGCCAAGGCAACCGCCAATACGCCAGCAGACTCCGCCACTACCCAGCCACCAAGCGGATATCGGGTGGGCCCCGAAGACGAGTTGGGAATCGCCGTGTGGCACGAGCCGGAGCTTTCCCAACTGGTAGTAGTCAGACCGGATGGCATGATCACATTGCCCCTGGTGAACGACATAAAGGTGGCCGGTTTGACGATGGAAGAATTGCAAGGGGTATTGACTGAGAAACTGAAGACCGTAGTGAACGATCCGCAGGTAACCGTGAGCGTCAAGGCCGTGAAGAGCAAGCGTGTTTATTTGGTCGGAAATGTGACCAAACAGGGCGCTTACCCATTGGGCGGCCACATGACCGTGCTGGAATTAATTGCCGAAGCCGGAGGGTTGGGGCCCTTCGCAAAGGGCGGTTCGATTTACGTGCTGCGCAAAGACAACGGAAAAGAAGTCCGGCTTCCGTTCAATTACAAAAAAGCACTTTCGGGAAAAGGGGAAAATCCAGAACTGCTGTCGGGTGACATGGTGGTTGTTCCCTAGCCCGATTTTGAGATTTGAGGCGGAATATGCGCGAAGTGGTGACGGGAAAGGTCAAGAGGGGCTATCAAATATCGGTGCTGATGGTCTTACTGTCGGTTGCCGTGGTGGGACGTGCACAACAGCAGCCGCCTCCCGATCCGACAGGGCAGGAACCGAAGCGCGCGGGCGCGACTTCACCGATCAGCCCAACGGACGACGTTACCGACGACGAACCGGCTGCGCCAGCGCCTATGCCGCCACCTCCCGTCGACACGCAAATGCGGGTGTTGGGCAAAGCTGCGCCTTACACGGGTTTCGATACGCCGTTGCGATGGGGGCCATTTTCCGTGGCCGGTGCGGATTTGCTGGGCGTAGAGGATTGGTACACCCCGGGTCAAGGAGCTCCTAACACTCAGCTGGCCCTGGGTCTACTGCGGACGAACCTGGATTTCGACGTAGTCATTCATCGTTCCCACCTGATTTTGCAATACTCTCCGGAAGCGGTGATCCAAAACGGTCAAATCAATGCCACGGCGTCCTCGAACAACGATTTGGCTTTCGGGATGACCTTCCAGGTTACGCCACGCTTCACCATGCTTTTCCGCGACGAATTTACCTACAACCAGACCAAACAGGTTTTTTCCGACCAGATACTCCAGATTTACCAAGGCGCGGGCGGCATTCTGCCCGGGGACTTTCTACAGAATAACGGCACGTACATGAGCGATATATTTTCGGCGGCCTTTGGTTACAAGCTGAGCCCGCGCTGGACGCTGACAGATGCACCCCTTGGCCGCTATATTAACCTACAAGATAACACCCTGAATTACAAAGCCACTGGCGTGGAAACGCAGAACCTCCTAGCCCTTACCTACGCATTGTCCCCTCGGAGTAACTTCAGTATTGGTTATAACTTCCAGGAAGGGCACACGTTTACGCCGACCATCACGGATAGCTACTTTCACGGCCTCATGGGATTTTACTCTCTCCAGGTAACACCAACCTTCTGGATCCAAGGGAACGGCGGTGCCGAAGTGGCATTTTACGGACCGGGCACCCCGCCGGTTTTCTTCTCCGGCGGTTTTTCCACCGTGAAAATGCTGCGCAAAACGTCTTTTGCTTTGACCGTGACGCGTGAGAAGGACATTGAAAACTACTATACGGACAGGCTGGACGATCGGGCCGACGTATCGTACTCCGTGCCGATAGGACAGCGGATTGTGTGGCGGTCGGGAGGAGGCTACTACGAGGAGATCGGCGCGGAGCCGCACACGCAGGGCAAATATGCGCAAACATCTTTGGACGTGCATTTAACGCGTTCAATTATCTCCTTCGCGAACTATACCTTTCGATTTCAGCATGCCGATACCTTGCAACTGATTAACGGCACTCACAACACCGTCATTTTCGGCTTGCGATGGCAGCCAGCAGCCCTCGTGGCTAAGTAGCCTTCCTCTTATGGCGGGCCTGCTGTAGCAGAATCAATTCGTCGAGCGGGCAAGTCTTCGACTTTTCTTCGATCATAGTCTCGCCTCCGGCGGGGTCTTCGGGAAACCGAAGGAGAATCTGCGGAACTGATTTTCTTCACGTTGAGAGAGATAGCCGAAGGTTGAGAGCAGTACCGGTCAGAGGCCTGTAACCCATTCATAAGAAGACAGATAGATCGGGTTTGCCGGAACGGACATCGGCAAGTTTTGGCAGGTGAAATGCTCTTTAGCTGGCAGCATATTGTTGGCAAGCGGTTTTATGCGAAGGAGTTGTTCCCTTGAGCGAGATGCACGGAATGACGGGGTCGACCAAAGAACTTCCGGCTTCGACTGACCTAAAGGCTTATATAGAAATCGCCCGACGCAGAGCTTTCCTGATTTTCCTCAGTATGGTCGGGGTGACGGGCGCGGCCATTGTCTGTGCTTGGCGTATGCCGGATATGTACAAGGCGCAGACTGTGGTCCTGGTGGACCCCCAACAAGTACCCGACAAATATGTCCCCACAACGGTGACCGCGAACATTGCTGATCGACTCACGACCCTGGAACAGCAAGTTCTTTCGCCGACAAGGTTGAAAAAACTGGTCGAGGCTCAGCATCTTTATCCCGACGCGGCGGGAAGATCTGAGGAGGCAATCGTCAAGTCTGTCCAGAAATCGATAACCGTCGATGTCGCCAACCCGGGTGGGCCGAAAATGGGGGCCTTCACGATTGCGTTCAGTTCGCGTCGGCGCGAGCTGGTAGCTCCTATGGCGAATGAAATCGCGCAGATGTTTATTCAGGAAAATCAGAACGCGCGCGTGCAACAAACGGAGGGGACGCGAGACTTCATCGAAGCTCAGCTCAACGACACCAAGCGACAATTAGACCAAAAGGAAGCGCAGTTGCGGGCGATCAAGACCAAAAATTTTCTAGACTTGCCGGAGTCAAAGCCATACCACTTGGAAGCCTTAGCTACTCTCCGCGGGCAAATTCAGGCGATTGACGACAAAGTGACAGAAGACCAACGAGAAAAGGCGATTTTGGAATCCATCCTGGCGTCGGGAAACGCGGCGGCTCCCACCGTGGATGTCGAGGGCGGTGCGGGTGGCGCTGGATTATCGCCGTACCAAGCACAAGTGCAGCGACTGGAAACGAAACTGGCCGAGTTGCGGGCACGCTACGGACCGAACCATCCGGATGTGCGCAAAGCGCAAAACGAATTGGATCGAGCCAAGGCGCAGGCAGCCGCGGAAGCGCAAAACCCGGGATCGACGGACCAGAAACCAGCCCTGCAGTCCGCACCAACCAAACGGCACAATCCGGTGGTGGAAGCGCAAATCGAGAAACTAAACGACGAAATTGCCGACCAACAGAAACAGCTTGGTCCACTGCAAGAAAAAGTTGCCCTCCACACGACAAAACTCGAGCAGATACCCATTTTCGAGGAACAGATGACCGGTTTGGAGAGGGACTACGAGATTCTGAAAACGCAGTACACCCATATGCTGGATAACAAACTGGCTGCGGATATGTCCACCGCGCTCGAAGTACATGAAAAGGGTGAACGATTCGTGGTGCTGGACGCGGCCGTCACCCCCGGCAATCCTTCGTCACCGAATCGCCTGTTGATCGGTATCGCTGGTGTGATTGGCGGCCTGATGGCTGGTTTGGCGCTGGCGGCAGTCTTGGAGATGAGCGATGAGTCGGTCCGTACGGAGGCCGAAGCCGCGAAGATTATCGGTAAACCAGTACTGAGCGGTATCCCAGAAATTATTTCCCCGGAAGAGCGCCGCGCTAAGCGCTGGCGAGGAGTCGGGCTTTTCGTAACGACAGCAGTGGGATCGGTGGCGACTGGCTTTGTTCTTTCGGTCTTATCCTCGAGGCTGCTCTAAATGTATCTCACTTACTACAACTTGAAAGAGGAACCGTTCCGGTTAACGCCGGACCCCAAGTATTTGCATCTTGCTGAGCCCCATCAAGCGGCGCTGACGGCAGTGCTGGAGGGTATTTTTTACCGCAAGGGTCTGGTGATGATTACCGGCCCGATCGGCACCGGCAAAACCACGTTGGTGCATGCGGCGTTGCACTTGTTGACCAGCAAAAGGATGCCGGTAAAGAGCGCGTTGATTTTTAACCCGACGCTGACGCGCGATGAGTTTCTGGAGATGATGCTGGAGGAATTCGAAGTCGAGTGCTCCTCGACGAGCAAACCGAAACGCCTGGCCGCCTTACAGCAGATGTTGCTGGAGACCCAGAAGACCGGCGGAACGTCAGTGCTGTTCATCGACGAGGCGCACTTGCTGAGTTCCGAGCTGCTGGAAGAGATCCGGCTGCTGGGAAACGCGGATATCCATCAAGAAAAGCTGCTGCAAATCGTGCTCAGCGGCCAGCCCGAGCTGCTTACGATGATGAAACGGCGCGAACTAAGCGCCTTGCAGCAGCGCATTGCCAGCCGAGCACACCTGCGGCCGCTGACGGTCGCGGAGACTCGAGTATATGTCTCTGAGCGGCTACATGCTGCAGGGTTGGAGGGCGCTTCTCCGTTTTCTGCGAGAGCCGTGGACACTATTCATGGTTGCACGCAAGGAGTGCCACGGGTGTTGAATCTTCTTGGAGATGCGTGCCTCACGCTGGGTTTCAAAACCCAGCAGCAAGTCATCGGAGTCAATACCGTTGAGGAGGCGGCGATGTCACTGGGCTTGCTTCAGCCCACGGATCAGGTGGCCAACCCAAGCGGTGCCGCCGAGGCGGTACCGGCCGGGATCATCCAGAAGACGGCGGTCGATTTGTTGATTGAGGTAATGAAAAACAATCGCGGCGCGGCGCGGGGGTAAGCATCGAATGAGCAAATACTTTAATTCGACGTTGAAGGCTCGAAGCGGGACAGCTTATGACGAGATTCTGAAACCGGTGCTGCAACCCGAAGCTGCCGAGAACCCTCCAGCGGAGCTGGCGCCTGCGGAAAATGCGCCCATCAGTATCAGTTCGGCGGCCACGCCCCCGGTGGCGCCAGCAGCCGATCCCCTGGCGGGATGTTCGCAGATCGTACTTCCTCTGGACCGCATGCCACATGCCCAGTTTCGAGACGGCAATTCGCTGGAGCCAGCGGAGGAGTCTTACCGTGCGTTACGAACGCGACTGTTGCGAGCCCAAGCGGCGGAGGGCATTCGCAGCGTGGTGATCACCAGCGCTCTACAAGGAGACGGCAAGACACTGACGTCGCTGAACCTGGCCATGTGCTGCGCGCAGTTGCATGGCATGAAGATTCTGTTAGTGGACGGGGACGTTCGCAACTGCGGTTTGACCAGGGCCATCGATGTGCCACCCGGACCGGGACTTGCCGAAGTTTTAGCCGGCCAATGCGATCCCAAAGATGTCGTTTTGCAAACAGATCGCCCCAATCTCTATATCGTTCCCAGCGGAGTGGCGAGCACGGCCCCGGCGGAGCTGTTTGCGAGCAACCGTTGGCATGACTTCATGGCTTGGAGCAAGCAGAATTTTAAACTTGTCGTAGTTGATTCACCTCCGGTGTTGTCCCTGTCGGATGTGGAGCTGATCACGACGGGCTGCGAAGGGGTGCTGATGGTGGTGCGTGCACGCTATACGAACCGCCAGACGTTGCAAAAGGCAGCGAAACAGATTGACACCAAAAAGCTCTTAGGCGTCGTGTACAACGGCGTGCAAGAAGGTTCTCACCATCGTTATCGCTATCCGGGCTACGGCCAGTATCGCAAGGGATAGGCGGTCATCGGTGGGTCCAGGTTCTTGGTGCGGTATTCGTAACTCTGAAGCCTAGATGAGTGGAAAGATGTATCCAAACCTAAAATTGCAAATCTTCCGTCGGCGCCGGCATCAGAATGAACTCGCTAAGGATTTGGGCATGGATGAGACCGTGCTAAGCAAGATCATCCACGGCTATCGGCGTCCGACAGAAGCACAAAAGAAGACCTTGGCCCGCTGTTTGGAGGCCGATGAAACCTGGCTGTTTGAAAGCTACGAAGCGGCTGCGTCTTTGCCGCTGCCCGCAAACTCGGAGCTGGGCCAAAATAAAAAACTCTCCGACGAACGCGATGCCTGATACTTCCCCATCGCTTGAATTGGATCCTCCTCGGCCGCAAACCTCCGAACCGCTGCGCGTAGTTGGAGTGGAACAGGTGCCGGTTCGCTTGTGGGATGATTTTGTGCGCTCTCATCTGGCCGGAACTTTCTTTCACCAGCTCGGCTGGCTGCGCGTCATGCAGAACACTTATGGGTACCAACCGCATTACTTCTGTGCGATGCGAGGCCAGCAAATCGCCGGAATCGCTCCGGCGTTTCTGATTTCCAGCTGGATGACGGGCCGCTGCCTCATCTCCCTGCCTTTTGCGGTGTATGGCGGCATTTGCGCCAACGACAGCGAGAGCGAGCGCGTCCTGGTGGCGCAACTCGAGCGGCTTGCTTCGGAATTAGATGTCGAGTATCTGGAGCTGCGGGAGCGCAGCGGGTCGCTGCGTGGCGAGTATCATGCCAACCCGCGCTACGCCAGTTTTACACTGCCGCTGATCCCGGACGAGGACGCGCTGTATCGCTCGTTTCCAAAAGACATTCGTTACATGCTGCGTAAGGCCGAGAAAGCTGGATTGCACGCGCGGCGCGGGTTCGACCAGGTGGATTCTTTCTACCGGTTGATGACTCTCAATTTGCGGCGTCTTGGAACGCCGGCTTTTCCCAAGCGGCTCTTTGAGAACCTGATTCGCGAATATCCGGGGCAAGTAGATCTGACTGTGGTGTACTCCGGAGAGACGCCACTGGCCGCAGGCATGTCCTTCATTTTTCGGGACTGGATGCAGCCCTACTATATCGGCTCCGCTGAGGTGGCCAAGACCGTCGGCGGCAATCATTTTCTGTGGTGGCAACTGATTCGGCTGGCGGCCAGCCGGGGCCTAGCTACTTTCGATTTTGGCCGCAGCAAAAAGAATTCCGGCAACTACGATTTCAAGAAGAAATGGAACCCACGCATCGAGTCTCTCAATTACCAGATACGTCTATTCCGGCGAAAGAGCGCTCCGGATTTTTCGCCGATGAATCCCAAGTTTGAGTTAGCCACGAATCTGTGGAAGAAGCTGCCGCTGGGGTTAACGCGAGTACTCGGCCCACGCGTGGTGCGCTGGTTTCCGTGAGCCGCCGTGGGCCGGCATGGAGCTGCTACTTGCTGAGCATGAATCATGGCGATTGAAACCCAAGAGCTTGCGCCGAAGCGAACTACGGACAGTCGCGGCCGATCACCGCGCGCCCGTTTGCGGATTATGCATGTTGTGAATTGTCTCGGCCGAGGCGGGATGGAACTGGGGATACTAAAATTGATCGCGGGGCTTCCCGCGGACCGCTTCGAACATCGGTTCTGCGTTACTCGCGGGTATGACGCCGAGTTTGTAGCGGCATACGGCCTGTCGAACATTGTGGACGTCGCCGCCGGGTCCAGAAGAAACTGGCAATTTCCGTTTTTTCGGCTGAGACAGATTTTTCGGAAGCACCAGCCACATATCGTTCACACTCGGAACTGGGGCGCGCTCGAAGGGGTCCCGGCTGCGCGTGCCGCGGGGATACCGGTGGTCATCCACAGCGAGCACGGCTACGAGGTGGATACACTGCGCGGAATACCCGCGCGGCAAAAGCTTTTTCGGCGCCTCGCCTATGCCATGACGGACGCAATCTGCGCCGTGACGGATGAGTTGCGGGAGTTTCACGCGCGGCAGGCCTCGATTCGGCCCGATTCAATACGGGTGGTCTATAACGGGGTCGATACCGAACGGTTCGCGCCTGATGCTGAGATTCGCGCGCGGGTGCGTCGCGAACTGAGGTTGCGTGAGTCTTCCGTGGTTCTTGGCAGCGTGGGCCGCATGGTGCCAATAAAAGATTACGGTACGCTTTTGCGGGCTGCCGATAGACTGGTCGGAGAAGGCATCGACATTTCGGTTCTGCTGGTAGGTGATGGACCGGAACTGGCCTCGCTGAAGCAGCACGTTGCAAAGACTGCCAAGCTCGAGAATCGGGTTCTTTTTCCCGGCGCCGCCGATTGCGTACCGCGCTTCCTAAGGGCAATGGATATCTTTGTTCTTCCTTCGCGTGGCGAAGGAATGTCTAACACCCTTCTAGAAGCCATGGCTTGCGGATTGCCCTGCGCGGCAACTCGCGTCGGCGGCAATCCGGAAGTCCTTGCGAGTCCGGAGTGCGGATTTCTCTTCCAACCAGCTGACGTAGAGAGCTTGGTCGATGCTTTGAGACTGTGGGCGACCAATGCCCATGCCCGGCAACGGGTGGCCGCGGCTGCACGAGAAAGAATCCTCGCTCAGTTCAGCCTGGAATCCATGATTGCGCGCTACCAAGCGTTGTATCTGAACGCTGCCGCAAAAAAGAAAGTAATTCCCGACGACGATGCGATGAGCGAGCGAGAAGCCGAGTTCGCTTCGCGACACGGCCAATTCATGGTGCACAGTTCGGAGCGCAAAGAGTAACTCCTATGTGTGGCATCTGCGGCATTTTCGAATATCGGCGAACCACCGACATCGCCCACGAGGTCGTCCATCGGATGAATCAGACGATGATTCATCGCGGTCCGGACGATGGCGGAGTCTTTGTGGGTCCTGGTATCGGACTGGGACATCGGCGTCTCAGCATCATCGATTTGGCTGGTGGCCACCAGCCCATGAGCAATGAGACTGGGACCATTTGGGTCCTGCTGAACGGCGAAATTTACAACTACCCGGAGTTGCGGGGCGCGCTGCTGGCCAAAGGGCATCAGTTTGTAACCAAATCGGATACCGAAGCGATCGTCCATCTCTATGAAGATGAAGGTGAGAACTGCTTCGCCAAGCTTCGCGGGATGTTTTCAATCGCAATTTGGGATTCGCAGAAGCGCAAGCTTATTCTGGCGCGAGATCGCGTCGGCAAAAAGCCGCTATTTTATGCCGCGGATAAAAACAGGATTTTGTTTGGCTCGGAACTGAAAGCGCTGCTCGCGGCAGATTCGATTTCTCGCGAGATTGACAGTCAAGCGCTGTGCGACTATTTCTCCTTCGGATACATTCCCGCTCCAAAAACGATCTACAACGCGGTTCGCAAAGTTCTTCCGGGGCACTATCTGGTTGCTTCCAGCGAGGGCATCCTGGTGAATCGCTACTGGGACCTCTCGTTTCAGAACGTCCAATCCCGTAGCACCGAAGAATGGGGCGAATTGTTGCGGGCCTCCTTGCTCGAGGCCACCAGAGTTCGTTTGATGAGCGATGTTCCGCTGGGCGCGTTCCTCAGCGGCGGAATCGACTCTTCTTCGGTGGTCGCGATGATGAGCCGTTTGATGGATCGTCCGGTAACGACGTGCTCAATCGGTTTTCAGGAAGCCAAATACAACGAATCCGAATACGCCGAGCAGGTTGCGAAATTATTTAAAACCGATCACCACGAGGAAATCGTCTCGCCAAACGCGATCGAAATTGTGGACAAGCTGGCTTGGCACTACGATGAGCCCTTTGCCGATTCCTCCGCCATTCCCACCTACTACGTATCAAAAGTTGCCCGCCGGGAGGTTACGGTGGCCCTGGGCGGCGATGGCGGGGATGAAGGTTTCGCTGGCTACCGCCGCTATAAATTGGACTACTATGAAAACAGGCTGCGGAACTATTTCCCCGCGGCAGTGCGCCGGCGAGTTTTCGGTCCCCTGGGCCGGCACTACCCGGCCCTCGCCTGGGCTCCGCGCATCTTTCGAGGAAAATCGACTTTTCAGAGCCTTTCTCGCTCTCCCCTCGAGGGCTATTTCAACTCCATTTCTTATTTCCGTCCGGAAGAAAAAGCCCGGCTGTTCACGCCGGATTTTCGGCAAAAGCTCGGCGGATATGACTCCATCGAAGTCCTCCGCCATTATTACGATCAAGCCGACACGAACGATCCGCTCTCGAAGATTCAATATCTCGACATAAAGACTTATCTCACCGACGACATTCTTACGAAGGTGGATCGCGCCAGCATGGCCGTATCCCTGGAAGTGCGAGCTCCCATGCTGGACCATCACTTCCTCGAACTCGCCGCCAACATCCCCAGCTCCCTCAAGCTCCAGGCCGGGCAAGGCAAATACATTCTGAAGAAGGCGTTGGAGCCGGTGCTGCCGGAGAACATCCTCTATCGTCCCAAGCAAGGATTCGCCGTTCCGCTGGACGCGTGGTTCCGTCGCGAACTTAAGGAGATGGCTCGGCAGGTCATTCTCGAAACGGATGACGGCATTCTGGACAATCGCGTTTTGCGCACAATTTGGGACCAACATCAGCGAGGTTCCCACGATCGCTCGGCGCTTTTATGGGCCACGCTGATGTTCCGTAAGTGGCAGCAGACGTTTGTGGATTAGGGGCAAAATGAGCGGCATCTGCGGAATTTGCGAAAACGGTCGGGTATTCAGCGGGTCGGCCAGCGTGCCGATGCTGGAAGCTATGTCGCTATCCACAGACTCCGAGCAGGAACGCTTCGGCGGTCCCGGTGTTGCCCTGGGAATCGCACGGCGTTGGGATTCTCAACGCTTGGCTTGTCTTTCAGGCGTCAAGGTTGTCGCTGATACAGACTTGCTGGAACTTTCCTCTCTCCGGAAGTTGGTTCCTGGAAACGATGGACTGAACCCCGCTGAACTCATTGCCTGCTTGTATCTTCAACAGGGAGATCAATTTCTGGAAGCGCTCAACGGCGCTTTCTCGCTGGCTCTGTGGGACGAAAGAAAGCATCGTTTGCTTTTGGCCATCGACCGGATTGGAATTCGCAGCTTGGTTTGGCGCCGCGAAGGCGACCGCCTCTATTTTGCTTCCCGAATCGGCGCTATCCGGGCAGTGCAGTCCGAACCGGTAGCCGTTGCCCCCAAGGCTCTGGTGAATTACCTGCTCTTTGCGTCGGTACCTGCGCCGCTGGCCATTGACGCAGGATCTCAGAAGCTCCGACCCGGCACCTATTTAACTTTCGAGGCCGGCCGGCTTGCAGAACATCAATACTGGGACGTCGCCTATCAGAAGGGCAGCGTGAAGAGCGAAGCCGAGTGGGCGGACGAGCTGCGCGAGACTATGCGGGCAGCCGTTCATCGGCATTTGGATCAGTGCGCCCCGGGCCGAACGGGATGCTATCTCAGCGGGGGTACAGACAGCAGTTCGGTAGTTGCTTTTAGCAGCGAGGTGCATCATCCGACCAAGTCCTTCTCGATTATTTTTGAGGAAACTGGCTTCAGCGAAATCGATTTTGCACGCACTGCAGCAGAGCGTTTCCAGACCGTGCATCACGAAATGTCTTTGCGGCCGGCGGACGCTTCTGCCGCTATAGATAAAATCATTCAATACTATGATGAGCCCTTCGCCAACTCTTCGGCAATCGGCTCGTACTATTGCGCCGAGTTGGCGCGACGAAATGGGGTTGATGTTCTGCTCGCTGGCGACGGCGGAGACGAACTCTTCGGGGGTAACGAGCGTTACGCGGCGGACAAGCGATTCGCTCTTTATCATAGCCTTCCCGGATGGCTCCGACGGAGCGTAATTGAGCCTATCGTCCGAGCCCTCCCGGATTCTGACAGCGCCATTAGTTTGCCGAGGCGCTACGTGCGTCGCGCGAGTATCCCTAACCCTCGCCGCATTCTCTCCTACGGTTTTTTCCTTAGCATGCCGCCCGAGCAGATTTTTGAAGAAGACTTTCTGCGGGAGCTCCGACAGGAGGACTGGCTGGCTGTCCCCGAAGCCCACTTCCGCAGGACCAATGCGCAAAGCGAACTGGACAAGATCCTCTATCTCGATTTGAAAATGACTCTCGCGGATAACGATCTTCGCAAAGTTTCCGGCACCGCCGAGCTCGCCGGAGTCAACGTGCGCTATCCCCTTCTGGATCGCCGTCTCGTGGAGTTGTCCGGCCGAATTCCAGCTTCGCTCAAACTAAAGGGTTTCGAGAAGCGCTACATCTTCAAGCGGGCTATGAAGGGCATCCTTCCGGACAAGATTCTCTACAAAAAGAAGCATGGTTTCGGTGTTCCCCTTGCCCAATGGCTGCTTCATGAATCGCGCATGGCTGTCCTGCTGCAAGACGTGATGGGTGATGCGCTGACCCGCCAGCGCGGATATTTCCGTCCCGCATTTCTGTCGCAGCTGATGGTTTTGCATCAAAGGCAGCCGAACTACTACGGAGAGATTGTTTGGTACCTAGTGGCTCTGGAGTTGTGGCATCGCCAGCATCTGCACGGCGCACGCCAAACGGTTTCATGCTAGCTCATAAAACCAATTCTGCCGCCATGGAGGCGACTGGCTCCTCGCTATCTCCACGAACGAGTCTCAAGACGAAATGCCGTAACTCCCTGGCCGGCGCCCTTTACCATTCGGGGTTGCTTCGGGTCGTTCGAAAGCTCGAGGGCCCGTACGAGTTTTCATCTTCCGATGGTCTCGCCGCAGGGCGCTTTCGGCGCATTGCGAGCTCCAAGTTTGGCATCCTCTGTTACCACCGCGTCGGTACGGAAGGTGTCCCGCTATTTTCACGGCTGGATCCGGACGTCTTTGCTGCACAAATGCGCTACCTCCGTAGCGCCTACCGGCTGGTCTCTTTGGGGCAGCTTTGTGAGGAACTCCAAGACAATCGCCAAGGAGAGCCCACCCTGGCTATTACGTTCGATGATGGTTATCGGGATCTTTATACCCACGCTTTTCCAGTCCTGCAAAGATACGGAATCCCGGCGACTATCTATCTCGTCGGCCATTGTATGGAGACTGGCGAAGCTTCCTGGTATGACCAGTTGTTTGCGGCCGTTGTATTCTGCCAAGAAGGGATGATCGAAGTTGATCTCGACAAACGGACGCGGTATCTCCTGCCGAATCGTTCGGCGCGTATGGCGGCCACTTGGGACATCATCTGCTATCTGCGCTCGATCCCCAACGCCGAGCGGCTGCGTTGGTGTGCGGCGTTTCTGGAGCGCGTTCCGGCACCTGCCGCAGAGGTGCGGGACCGCATGTTGAATTGGAGCCAAGTGCGCGAAATGCAAGCGAAGGGAGTCTCGTTCGGGGCGCACACGATGACTCATCCTTCGGTTGGCCGACTCGACCACGGCGAGTTGCAGCGCGAGTTGCTTGAGTCCAAGACCCTTCTGGAGAAGGGTTTGAATGCGTCTTTCGACGATTTTGCTTACCCCTTCGGCAAACCGTCCGACTGTCTAGCTTCGGCGGAAGTCCTTTTCGGTCAGGCACACTATCGGTCGGCGGTGACCACCGAGCCGGGCTACAATACGCAGCTTAGTAACTGTTATCAGCTTCGCCGAATCCAGATCAGCGACGATCCCTCGATCTCTTCATTTGCGTTTAACATTTTCAGGATGTTTCTCGAAGGCCCCAGTTTCGCGCCGCTGGGAGGCCTTGGCATCCCAGCACCGCAAGATTCAGAATCCCGAAGCACCGGGATAACGGTAGATACCGACCATGCGTGACGTCATCGTTTTGGCTATCGTTTTGGGTTCAGTACCCGTGTGCTTGGTCAATCCGTATTGCGGTGTCTTGATGTGGTATTGGGTCACTTACTTTAATCCCCACCGCTTTACGTGGTCTTTCGCTTATGACTTTCCCGTAGCCATGGTGGTCGCCGGGCCGACTTTGCTGGGCACGTTGTTCGCAAAAAAGTCTTTTCGCGCTTTGCTGTGCATCGAGAGCGTCTTGTTGATGTCACTCTGGGCTTGGTTTGCGCTCAGCTATATCCATGCCCAGGGCGTACCTCTGTTTGCCGCCAACATGCCCGATGCGGCGTACGAGATGAGCCACGTCAGCAAAATCTTTCTTTTCACCTTCGTGATGATCATGCTGGTGACGACTAAAGAGCGGATTCGCGGTGTGATCCTTATGACCGCAGGTAGTCTCGGATTGCTAGCGGTGAAAGGCGCCCTGTTCGGTCTTCGAACTGACGGAGGTTCCCGTGTGTGGGGCCCGCCCGACTCTTTTCTCGCTGACAACAACGCATTCGGACTCGCTCTCAATATGTGCCTGCCCCTGCTGTTCTTCCTCGCGCGAGAGGAAAAGAACCGTTGGATGCGCTTGGCTCTGAGAATAACGTTCGGCTGTACCGTTCTGGTGGTCCTCCTTACGTATTCGCGTGGAGCTCTGCTGGGTTTGGGCGTTGTGATGGCCTCTATCATCTTAAGGACACGTCATAAATTGTTGGCCATTTGTCTGGCCGGCGTCACTGCGGCGTTTGTTCTGGCCGCCGCCCCGGATGCCTGGATGCACCGCATGAGCGGCTTCATGAAAGGTGACCTGGATGCTTCGGCGGAGCAGCGCTTGGTTTCTTGGGGGACGTCTTGGCGGTTTTCCCACGACTATCCCATAACCGGCGGGTCATTTGACGTTCTTCCTAACGTCGATGTCTTTCAACGATACGAACCGCGTCCCTTGCCGTTAGGCTTTCTCTCCAGCGGGCCGCACAGCATTTACTTCCAACTTCTCGCGGATCAGGGTTACGTCGGCCTTGGCATATTCCTGTCACTCATCGGATCTTGCTTTTGGACCTTGTGGCGAGTGAAACGTGGGGCTCGCCTGATTCCCTCAGCGGCTTATCTGGCCAGCTACGCGGACATGATTCAGATTTCTATTTTGGGTTTTATGGTGAGCGGCGCTTTTCTGGGGTTCGTCTATCTCGACGTGATCTACGAGATGATTGGAGCCGCCGTCGTGCTCAAGATGTTGTTTAGACAAGAGGTAGCTGCCGCCCTGTCGGAAGAGGAGTTACTTCCCGTGGCGCAGGCCGTGCCGGAGCGAGACGCGATTTTCGCATGAGCGATGATGACCAGCCCTCGAGGAGAAATTATGGGCCTGCGGTTCAGCACCAAGAAGCTTAGGGGTTCCTTCGCAGGAACGCTCTTGTCGGTCCTGATCTATTTTCTGGTTTCGCCAGCACCCTTGCTCGCGCAGACCTGGACGTGGACCAACCAAGACATCGAGCCAACTGGTGGAGAGTCTCCGTCGATCGCTATCGATCATGATAGCAATCTACATGTGGCCTACAGGGTTGTCGAAGGCGGCCAGCTAAAATACGCATTTCTCCCGAGCGGTTCTTCCAAGTGGTTCAAGATGATCCTCGATCAGGGCATGGTCGTTTTCAGTACCGGAATCACTATCGACCCTTCAGGAAATCCGCAGATCTGCTACACCCCCAACGTTCTCAAGTACGCGCACTTTGATGGCAAGAAATGGTTTACGCAAGAAGTTGATCCGGGCAGCGGATTGGTCGGTTACCTTTGTTCCATTCAAGTAAACCCTCAGGGTTCTCCGATGGTTACTTGGTACTTGCCCGCGGGGGGCATGCGCTACGCCATTCTTCGCGACGGAACCTGGTTCGCCACGGCCTTGGATGGCAACGCCAACGATTACGCCGGTAAGTGGAACTCCATGGTGCTCGATGCCAAAGCGAATCCGCATGTCGCTTACAGCGATTTTCCGGGCGGCCAACTACGGTACGCCGCGTACGACGGCAAAGGTTGGATTCGCTCGGTACTCCATTCGCAGTTGGACGACCCTGGCGGTCCCAAAGGAATGGGTGCGTCTATGGTGTTGGATGCCCAAGGAAATCCGTGGATCAGCTATTACGATGAACAAACCCTGCGGGTAGCTCATCTGGAAAACGGGAAGTGGACCAAAAAGGTCGTCGAGCAACTGCCGCCATTCGTCAATTGGGGATGGAAAGAATTTCGCAGCGCGATTTCTCTCGACCGTAACGGGAATCCGCACATTGTTTTTGAAAGCCTGCAAGGACTGGAGCACGCCTGGTGGGACGGTTCGAAGTGGTCTCTGCAAATTATCTTGGCCCCTTCGGTGATCTCATTCTTCGACAACTGTACGGTGATGAGTAAGGATGACGTAATCCATGTCGTGTACAAGGACCCTTTGGATGGCTCGCTAAAGCTGGCGACCGGCAATCCGCCACGCCGTGCGGACCCCAACCCACAGACTGCACAAAAGAAGTGACCTTCGAATCCTGTGGCGCTCATCTTCGAGCCTAGGAGTGTTGCGGACGTAATTTACCTCGATCTGGAGCGACGCAAACGACGATGAACATCATCGAGTTGCTCTTCGTTATTTCGGCAGCTCTGCTGGTCTACGTCTATTTGGGCTATCCGTTGATTTTACTGGTTGCCGTTCCAAAGCGCCGTGAACCTAACACGGCAATTCGGACTGTTCTCCATGACGCCGCACTTCCCAGAGTCTCGCTGCTCATCTCCGCGTATAACGAACATCAGGTCATTTCGAAGAAACTTCGCAATGCATTAGACCTCGACTACCCCCGCGACTTGCTGGAGATTCTGGTCATCTCCGATTGTTCGGATGATGGTACTGACGAAATCGTGGGCGCGTTTGCGGCTGATGGCGTCCAACTGGTTCGGCAACCCGAGCGCTTAGGCAAGAGCATGGGACTCAATGTTGGGGTTTCTCGGGCGACCGGCGAGCTGCTGGTGTTTTCCGATGCGAACGCTATCTACGAGGCCGATGCTATTCGCCAACTCGTTCGGCATTTCGTTGATGCTCGTGTCGGATATGTCGTAGGCAACGCCAGATATTCTGATGCCCCCGGACAGCAAGCCTCCGCCAAGTCAGAAGGGCTGTACTGGCGGCTGGAAACATGGCTCAAGGAGAAGGAGTCCGACTTCGGATCGGTCGTCGGCGGCGACGGCGCAATTTATGCGATTCGTCGGGAATTGTTTTCGCCACTCCGGCCCACGGATATCAACGACTTTTTGAATCCGCTTCAAATCATCGTACGCGGTTACCGTGGAGTCTACGAACCGGCCGCTATCTGCTACGAGGAAGCAGGAGATAGCTTCGAAAAAGAATTCGGCCGCAAGGTGCGCATCGTCAGCAGGAGTCTGAACGCGGTCTGGCGGGCTTCAGCTGTCTTGCTTCCGTGGGTTCAGCCTCGCCACTGGTTTTCCCTCGTTTCTCACAAAGTCCTTCGCTGGTTCGCTCCAGTATTGATGATTCTGGCGTTGGTATCGTCATGGTTGCTGTGGAGGTCGTCTTTTTATCAGGCGGCACTTCTGCTCCAACTGTGTTTTTATCTTTTGGCTTTTGTTGGCTGGCGTTTAGAAGGGCATGCTAGACTCTCTTCTCTCTTATACATTCCTTACTACTTCACTCTGGTCAACTTGGCTTCTTTTTACGGCATTCTTAAATTCTTCGGCGGTTCGCTCACGCCGACCTGGCAAACCGTTCGCGCGTCGTCGGCGCCGCCGCGGATATCTGCCGCTGACATCCGAAAAAAAGGATCCTGATCCGTGTCTTGGCGTGTGCTGCATGTACTCGATCACTCGTGGCCGGTTCTGGACGGCTACGCACAGCGCAGTCGCAGTATTGTTGCGTCACAACTTTCCCTCGGCATGCACCCAGCCGTAGTTACGAGCCCGCTCCACGAACAGGATGATCCCGAGGCTCACGAAAGCGATTTTGAGGGCGTGCGTTACTTTCGCAGCGCGCAGAAACACGGCTTGGCGGCGAGAGTCATTTCCCGGCCGGTGCCGGTGTTACGCGAACTCGGAGTCGTCCGCCTACTACAGGCGCGAATCGCGAGGATTTTGCAAGCCGAGCCTTTCGACGTTGTCCATTCGCACTCGCCGGCTCTCTGCGGACTCGCCGCGGCCCGAGCGGCGCGCTCTGCTCGCCTGCCGTTTGTGTACGAAGTCCGCGCTTTCTGGGAAGACGCGGCCGTGGACCAGAATAAAGCGCAGCCGGATTCGTGGCGGTATAGGCTGAGTCGAGGTCTCGAGACACGGGTACTCTCGCAAGCGGATGCGATCGTAGCGATTTCACAATCCCTTCTTCACGACATCGAGCGGCGCGGCATTGTCACCACGAAGCTGTTCCACGTTCCCAACGGCGTCGATCCCGAGCGCTTCACGCCGCAACCGCGTGACTCCGCGCTGGCCACAGAACTCGGCCTCGGCAATCTTCCAATTCTAGGATTTCTCGGTACGCTTTTTCCATGGGAAGGCGTGTCCGAACTCATCCCGGCGGTTGCCGAACTTCGCCGCCGTGGCCTCGCATTCAAGATGCTGATCGTGGGAGATGGGGCGGATGCGAGCCGCCTGAAAGCGGCCATCGAAACGGCGCGAGTATCGGACGATGTCTTGTTTCTCGGCCGCGTCCCGAACCAGCAGGTTGAACGCTACTATTCGCTTATGGATATCCTTGTTTATCCTCGGCGTAGCGCGCGTTTGACAGAACTGGTAACTCCTCTCAAGCCGCTCGAGGCGATGGCGTTTGGCAAACCAGTTCTTGGAAGCAGTGTCGGAGGAATACGCGAACTCGTCGAACCGGATACGACAGGTCTGCTCTTCCAGCCGGGAAATGTAGAGGATTTTTGCAGTAAGGCGACTCGGCTGCTGCTTGATAGTGCCCTAAGAACCAAGCTTGGAGCGTGCGCGCGCCAAACGATGCTGGCCGAACGGAACTGGAAGACCCTCACCAAGCGCTATGAACAAGTCTATGCCTTGGCTCGCTCCTCGCTTATCGCGCATCCGACCTTCTGACGCGAAGTGGACCGGCTTTATTCTTTTTGGCGTTCTGTTTTATGCCACTCCGGCTCTTTCGTTCTTCTTTGCCGCACACTGGCCCGAAGAACACTTTCCACCTCCTCAGCGACGTCCTTCCAGTTTCGTCGGCTGCTCTGCTGTGCGATTGCCTCGCGATTCCACTGCTTAGCTAGCGCGTAACGTAGGCCCTGCGCGATCGCTTCGGTGTTTTGGTCGACGATCAGGCCCAGTTCTGGTGACGAGATTATCTGGGGGATCGCCCCAACCCCCGTGGCAACTACGGGTGCGCCACAAGCCAGGGACTCGCTCACTACGTTTGGCCAGCCTTCTCGTAAACTAGCGAGACAACTTGCCGTCGCTGCGTTAAACCAGAGGGGTAGTTCCTCGTTAGGACGCTTTCCCGGCAGCTGTACTGACTTCTTCAAGCCTAATTTCGTGATCAATCTCTCAAGCTCCGCGCGATATCCCCCTTCGCCGAGAATGTGAAGCTGTAGTTGGGGCCACTCGTGGAGGAGCTCAGGAAGAGCTTCGATAAGCAGTTGGTGGCCCTTCGAGGGAATCAACGCTCCGACCGCGACCAGAAGCGGCCCCTCGGGCAACTGAAGTAATTTCCGAGCTTCCAACATTGAAATTCGACGAAATCGCTCGGTCTCCACTGCGTTCGGAATCACGTGAATCTTCCCTCGCGGAGCGCCAAGCTGCTCCAGAAGCTCTCCCAGTGCTGCGGACACGGCCACTAAGGCGTCTGCTTGTTGTATCGTCCAGCGAATCAGCGGCCGGATCGTCCCATGCTCAGGGAATACGTTGAGGTCGGTTCCTCGAGCTGATACCACGACTGGGACTCCCAACGCTTTTCCAAGCAGCACTGCGGCGAGTCCGTCTGGATAGACGAAGTGCGCGTCGATGCAATCGAACCTGTTCTGTCGGTACAGCGCTCTTACGCAAGGCAAGCTACCCAGAAACATGGATAGCGCGTGCACCGGCATCGAGATCTTCGGGATGAGTAGATACCGCGGATGCTTTACCAGCAGCTCGCCGAAGTGCTCCTCGGACGGAATTTCACGGGGGATTCGCCATTTCTTGCTCTTAAGCCAAGTGGGGAAATACGGCAAAGGCGCGACGGCTGTCACTTCGTTTCCTGGTCGAGCGGCCAAATGCCGCGAACGTTGATAGATGAAGATCCCGTAGGTCGGGTCCAGGGAGTGTGGAAACAGGCTGGTAAAGGTCAGAATCCGCAATCGTGCATCCTTGCATTCCGGTCGCGCGTTCCGTAGATTGCCAGCGCAGGCCGGAGAGAAAAGTCTTTCCACATTGCGGTTGGTCCGGTGACCCTTCGGGGCCAGACCCAAAACGCAGGTGTCGCCGAGAACGCTAACTCATTGAAGATAAGTAACTTACAGGGCTTGCGGCGCGCCGCGACCCGAATCATGGCATTGTGCGTGCTATCTCCTTCTTGGTGAAGAACGCCCTCACAATCGATCTCGAAGACTATTATCACGTTTCTGCCTTTAACCCTCACATTTCGCAGAAAGAGTGGGGCTCGCGCGAAAGCCGGGTGGAACGAAATACTGAGAACCTTTTGGATCTGCTTGACCAAGCCGGGTACAAAGCCACTTTTTTCACGCTCGGCTGGGTCGCGGAAACACACCCACACCTGGTCCGGCGTGTCGCCGAACGGGGCCATGAAGTGGCGTGCCACAGCCTCCGTCATCGAACCGTCTATCTAATGACTCCCGAGGAATTCCGTGAGGATACGCGTCGCGCTAAAGACCTCCTGGAGAACATCACGGGGGAAGCGGTTCGAGGATATCGCGCTCCTAGCTTTTCGATAACACAGGACTCGTTGTGGGCCCTCACGATCTTAGCCGAGCTTGGATTTACTTATGATTCCAGCATCTTTCCGGTCCGGCATGCGGACTACGGTATCCCGACGGCTTCGCGGAAACCCTACCGCGTCGATACTCCGGAGGGTCCGGTTATAGAATTTCCCCTCACGACACTGGAATGGGCTGGCAGGCGTGCTCCGCTCGCTGGCGGCGCTTATTTCCGCTTTCTTCCTTACTGGTACACGCGATGGGGCATTCGCTTTCTGAATCGCCGCGAAAACCAGCCTGCTTGCGTATATCTCCATCCGTGGGAACTCGATCCGGAGCAGCCGAGAGTGTCCGTCAGCCTAACCGCTCGCACGCGCCACTACTTGGGTTTGCGCGCCACTCCCGGCAAGTTCCGCAATCTTATCCGGGACTTCGAGTTTTGTCCCATCGGTACACTTGCCGAATCGATTTAAGTCATCTAGCCTCAGACTCCGCACTTCGATTCCCCATAAATCCCGCCGCAGCCAGTTTTCGCAAGATGGTCTCGCGCTGCTCAACTTCCAGGCAAACGAACCAATACCCAATCATGGCCAAGGGCAGCACCAGCGCTACTTGCAAAAAGAAGACCAAGAGATTTTTCGCGGGCCAGAAGCGCTCCGTGGCGTACGTGCCGGCAATAAACGCGGCCATGGAAACCCAAGGCCGGACCCAAGCCGAGGTCATGTACGTGAGCGGCTGTATTCTGAGTGTGCGCCGAATGTACCAGGGCCAGAAGATCAGGCTGTTTGCCAAGCTGGGTATGGCGGTTCCCCAAGCCACCCCGACGACTCCGATCCGCTTCACCAGGAAGATGCTCAAAGCCAGATTACACAAGCCTTCTGTCATGATCGCGGGTACGATCGGCTTGTGCTTGCTTAATCCGAGCATAATGGCGCCGACCGAGGAGTTCGCGCCCCAGAACATCACGGTCAACGACAGCACCCACAGTACCTGGCCGGATAGCGACGCGTATTGCTGCCCCATCCACAGACCGATGAACGTACCGCCACGGAGTAGGAAGGTGCAGGTCACGGGAATGATCACCATCGACGCCCATCGCGAGGCTTTCAACACCAATTGCTGCAGTTGCTGCGGGTCACTGCGAGTTTCCAGAGAACTGGCCAGCGGCGTCATGGTCTGCGATATGCCTTGCACCAGCGTCCGCGCATATTCGACTAGGTTTCCGCCAATCACGTAGAAAGTGACTGCCGCCACGGGCAGATATGCCCCGATCACGATGCTATCGCTGGCGTAGATCAAGCTGGCGCTTACGTGGATCAGGAAGGAAAAGGCGCTAAAAGAAAAGATCAATTTAATACCGGGGCGGTCCACCAAGTGGGGACGGATGCGAACCTCCGGATAGAGGTACCGCGATAGCGCCACGTTGGCCAGCCAGCGCCCGACGGTACAAACCAACTGCACGATAGCTAGTGTCACGATGCCGTATCCGAAGTGCAAAACAGCTACGACGCTGGCTGCGCGCAGCACGCTGATTCCGATCTCGAGCGCATTGCTCAGATCGAAGCGCTGCAATCCGGTAATGATACCGCCATATACTCCGTTGATCAGCGATGTCGCCATATTCAGCCCTGTAAGGCACAGGACAATGCGGGCTGCCGTCATGTAGCCCGGTGGCACATTGAAATGGCCAATGACGAAAAGCGCGAAAATCAGCGAAGCCAGAATTGCGATGATTCCGGCCGAACCGAAAATAACCATCGCCGACGATGCTACTTCGCTCGATTTCTTATGATCAGCTTGACTGTGGAACCGCGCTACGTACCGGGTTACCGCTCCACGAACCCCGAGATCCAACAAGCCGAGGTACCCCGTCAGGGAAAGAATAAGTGTCCATACTCCGTAGCCCACGCTGCCCAGATGGGCAACCACGTAAGGGGACACGAAGAAATTCACTGCCATCGAAAACAGGTAGGCACCCCAGTTGGTGACCACATTGCGGAGGTGCCGCGGCCGATGTTGCGCTGGGGCCTTCTCGCGCTGCTTTGCCGTAGCGGTCTCCGTAGTCAGGGGCGTAGACATAGTTTGAGCGGGAGAGATGAGCCTGGCTTAAACACCTCCAGCACGTTTACACCCATGTCTCCAATCATTAATACAAAGAAAATAAGAGGGTTAGGCTTTTCACTCGTTCATGTGGTACTAGGAAGGTGCCTACCGCTAGCTCGCTATATGTAAACCCCTACCACTATTGGCCAAACGAGTGCTACCTGGCCGTTGGCTCCTTGGCCTCAAGATGAGGCCTTAGACGTAAGTCATTGTTTTTCTGTTAGATACGAGAAAATCGCGGCCATTTTATTTGGCACACGTATTGCTGCCTCTCTTCCGCGAGGTGAGCTCCTGGATTCCTGAGGCCAGTGCTGTCACGAGCCGTTGGTTTGTTCCTTCAGGATCTTCGAGAAACGGTGGCTCATGCCGCCCTCAATTCGTCTCGGTCTAGCTCCACGACGCCAGCGCCAGACGGGTTAAAAAATCGTTCTCGGGTCTTGTGCCATGGGTTTAGCCTACTCTCTTGCTCGGATAGGGATTAGACGTGTCGACGATGAATCAACAACTTCCATCCATTGACGAACAGCGTAGTTTTTGGGATTGGCACTGGAACAACTGGGAAGACCGCAAGGTTCTCAATGGCTGGACCGAACGGCGCGCGCAGGAAATTCTCGCCCTAATTGGCACCCTTAAGCTGACCCAGCCCAAACTTCTTGACCTGGGTTGCGGCCGTGGCTGGTTCACGGAACGGCTTGCAGGCCTTGGCGAAGCGCATGGTATCGACTTATCCCCGGAAGGGATCGCGGCGGCACGCGCCCGCCGACCGGACATTCACTACCTTGCAGCCAGCGTCTACGACGCTCCGCTTCCCTTCGATTATTTCGACGTGGTGGTTTCTCAGGAAGTGATTGCCCACGTCGAAGATCAGCCCAAATACGTCGACCGGGCCGCCCAGGCTCTGAAATCGGGCGGATTCTTCATTATTACAACAAGCAACAAATACGTTTGGGACCGCCTCGGCGATCTCGGCTGGAACGTACAGCCCAAGGAACACATCGCCAAACAACTGAGCCGCAACGACCTGAAACGGATGCTGCAACCTCGCTTCAACGTTCTTAGCGTCTCGACGATCATCCCGCACGGACAGAAGGGTATTCTTCGGGTGGTCAATTCCGCGAAGCTAAACGCCGCGCTGCATTTGCTTATTCCCAAACCCCGCTTGGAGCGGCTGAAGGAAAAAGCGGGCCTGGGCTGGCAAATGATTTTTCTGGCCCAGAAGAAGGCGTGACGATGATTGTGCTGTTGGGAACTCGAGATTATCGGGAATATGACAAAGATTTCGTCCCCTAAGAGAATCGGGATTTTTGGCCACGTCGGAACGCAAAACCTCGGCGACGAGATTATCATTGCCGCCGTTCTGCAAAATATTCGTAGCCGTTACCCGGACGCCCAAATCTGCGCGTTTACGTTTAACCCGGAAGACACGCGCACCCGGCACAGCATCCCCGCCTTCCCCATCCGTCGCCGTAAGCCTTCCCCTCAGGCGAATGTGACCCAGCCGGCCCAGCGCGAAGCCGGGTTCGCTAGGCCGTCGGCTTCGGCACCAGATACGCCCGGGGGGGGCTTGGGGGTAATCCTAAAAAAGATCCCTCTTTTGTTTGCATCGTTGAAAGCCTTGCAGCACGGATTGAGCGCCATTCGCGGCTTCCTCGAAGAACTCGCATTTCTGGAGCGTGCACGAAAAAATCTCAAAGGCACAGATTTGCTGATCATTGCGGGCTCCGGGCAGCTCACCGACGCGAGCGGCGGCGCTTGGGCTTACCCCTATACCTTCTTCAAATGGTATCTGTTGTCTCGCTTAGTTGGCACCAGGCTCGCTTTCGTCAGTATTGGCACGGGCTGGATTGATTCGTCTCTTAGTAAGTTCTTTCTTCGCACAGCGCTCCGGGGTGCCGACTATCGCTCCTTCCGGGAAGAGAGTGCGGTTCAACGCGTGGCTGCGCTCGGCGTCCGGGGCGAGAATCCCATCGTTCCCGACTTGGCGTACAGCTTGCAAAAGCTGTCCGCCGAGGCAACTCCTGCTTCGATTGCTTCCAGAAAGGTTGTGGGGATCAATCCCATTCCTTTTTTCCATCCCGTCCTCTGGCATGAGGCTGACCAAACCACTTACGAAGCGTATGTAGACGGCCATGCTGATTTTGCTTTGTGGCTGGTCAGCCGCGGCTACTCCGTTATCTTCTTTCCGACGCAATTGCGCGCCGATCCGCCCGTCATCGGAGACGTGATTGCCGCGATGGATCGCCGCCAACCGGGGATTTCGGCGCAACTCCTCCCGACCCCGCAGTTGCACACTGGCGACGATCTTCTCGCCGCGATGGCCGGCATGGACTTTGTCGTTGCCGCGCGTTTCCATGGCGTGCTGGTGTCTCATCTGCTCGGAAAGCCGGTTCTCGGCGTTTCCTATCATCAAAAAACCGCCGACCTCATGGCGCGCATGGGCCAACAAGATTGCACTCTCAAGATCGAAGACTGCAGACTGGAAACGCTCTCCAGCACTTTCTGCTTTCTCGAATCGCACCAGGCCGCGATCCGCGCCGAATTTGCTCGTCGCGTCCCCGAGTGCCGTGCCGCTTTGGAGTTACAGTACCAACGAGTATTCGGCCTGCTTGAGCCGTCCACTAGCTCAACAACAACTTTGAAAACATCCGCTGTACCGGCAAAGGAGCCATCGAATGCGCGTATTAATTACGGGTCATAGAGGATACATCGGCACGGTTTTGGCACCGCTCTTCGCCAAGGCTGGCCATGAGGTCGTGGGCCTGGATTCCGATCTCTTCGAGCACTGCACTTTCGGCGATGAGCCGATGGCCTTCCCCACGCTGCTCAAGGATCTTCGCGATATCACCGTTGCCGACCTGGAAGGCTTCGACGCCATCGTGCACCTCGCCGGACTCTCCAACGATCCGCTCGGCAATATCAATCCCGATCTCACCTACGACATTAACCACCGTGCTTCGGTGCGCCTCGCACAACTCGCCAAGCAAGCGGGCGTGAAACGCTATCTCTTCTCTTCTTCCTGCAGCACCTACGGCGCCGCCGGCGACAAGATTCTCGACGAAACCGCCGAATTCAATCCCGTTACGCCTTACGCCACTTCCAAAGTCCTCGTCGAGCAGGACGTCACCAAGCTCGCCGACGACAACTTCAGCCCAACCTTCCTGCGTAACGCCACCGCGTATGGCGTTTCTCCGCGCCAGCGGTTCGATCTGGTACTGAACAATCTCGTCGCCTGGGCCATGTGCACGGGCCGCGTTCTCTTGAAAAGCGACGGCACGCCCTGGCGCCCGCTCGTGCACATCGAGGACATTTCCCGCGCCTTCCTCGCCGCCATGGAAAGCCCGCGCGAGAGGGTGCACAACCTCGCCGTCAACATCGGCCGGACCGGTCAGAACTATCAGATTCGCCAGATCGCGGAAATCGTCGAAAAGACCGTTCCCGGCTCTCGCGTCGAATTCGCCGGCGGCGCTGAACCCGACAAGCGCAACTATCGCGTGGATTTCACCCTCGCCACAAAAGTTCTGCCGGCCTTTAAACCGTTGTGGGACATCCCCAAGGGCGCGCAGGAACTCTACGAAGCCTACAAAAAAGTCCAGCTTACTGTCGAAGACTTCGAAGGCATCCGCTACAAGCGTATCGACCACATCAAAAACCTGCTGGCCACCGGCAAGATCGACAATTCTCTGCGACGCATCGCTCCTGTTTCGCAAGACCTGGCTTCTGCCAGAGCTTAGTCAAACGGTTTTCTGGGAGGAAACGGCTTTGCTTTTTACCGAGACCAAACTGAAAGGCGCTTTCGTTCTGGAAATTGAAAAGCGCGAGGACAATCGTGGCTTCTTCGCCCGCACCTTCTGCCAGAACGAATTTAGAGCCCACGGCCTGAATCCGCTGGTTGTGCAGTGCAACATTGCCTACAACAAGAAAAAGGGCACATTGCGCGGGATGCATTTTCAGAACGCGCCACACGCAGAAAACAAACTGGTTCGCTGCACCAGAGGCGCGATTCACGACGTCATCATCGACCTGCGGCCGGACTCGCCGACTTACAAACAGTGGGTCAGCGCCGAGCTAACGGAAGATAACCATAAACTTCTCTACGTACCGGAAGGCTTCGGTCACGGCTATCAGACTCTCTCGGAAACTGCCGAAGTCATTTACCAGGTCTCGCAGTTCTACGCCCCGGAATCGGCCAGCGGCGTTCGCCATAATGATCCGGCCTTCGGCATCACGTGGCCGCTGCCGGTTGCCGCGATCTCCGATCTCGACAAGAATTGGCCGGACTTTAAGGGCTGAAATCGATTGGGGCTTACCAACGGCGATCGCCAACAGCTGAGCTAAGGGAGCAAGCATGCTAATTGTTGATACCGCACTTGAGAAACGCCAATCGGAGGGCAACCCGGTTCGCGTCGCTTTGATCGGCGCCGGTTTTTCCGCCAGCGCCGTCGCGCTAAACATCATTACCGGCGTACCCGGCATGAAACTTGTCGCCATCTCGAATCGCACCGTGGAAACGGCTCGCAAAGTCTACCGCGATGCCGGCGTAGACTCCGTCAAAACGATTGAAACCGTCGCGCAACTGGAAGAGGCCATCCACAACGGGCACTACGCCGTCACCGACGATGCCATGCTGGTCTGCCAAGCCGCCGGCATTGATGCGGTCATCGAAGCCACTGGCCAGGTCGAATTTGGCGCACGCGTTTCGATGAAAGCCATCGAGCATGGCAAGCATGTCGTGCTGATGAACGCTGAGCTCGACGCTACCATCGGGCCTATTCTCAAGGTGTACGCGGATCGTGCCGGCGTGGTTTTCACGGATACCGACGGCGAAGAGCCCGGCGTGGCGATGAACCTTTATCGCTTCGCGAAAACCATGGGCTACAACCCTGTGGCCGCCGGCAACATCAAGGGTATGCTCGATCGTTATCGCACGCCGGAAACGCAGCGTGAACGCGCCAAGCAGTACGGCCAGAACGCTCAGATGATCACCTCTTTTGCCGATGGGACCAAGCTCAACATGGAATGCGCCATTATGGCCAACGCGATGGGCTTCCGCGCCGGCAAGCGCGGGATGTATGGTCCGGCAACTCCCGACGTCCGCGACGCCGCCAAGCTTTTCCCGCCCGAGCAATTGCTGAATGGTGGTCTCGTGGATTATGTTCTCGGTTCGGAACCCGGCACCGGAGCCTGGGTTCTGGGCTATACCGAGCATCCAGTGAAGAAGTTCTATCTCGACCTCTTTAAGCTCGGCAAAGGCCCGTTCTACTGCCTGTATACGCCGTATCACTTGCCGCCACTCCAGATCGGCTCTTCTGTTGCTCGCGCCGTTCTTTTTCACGACGCGACCGTGGCTCCTCTGGGCGCGCCGTCCTGTGACGTTCTGGCCGTGGCCAAGCGCGACCTGAAAGCCGGCGAAGTCATGGATGGCATCGGCGGGTTCATGGCTTACGGTCTCATCGACAATTCCGACGTCGTCCAAGCCGAGGGTCTCTTGCCCGTGGGCCTTTCGGAAGGCTGCCGCCTCAAACACGACGTTCCCAAAGATTCCGTCATCCGTTACGCCGACGTAGCACTGCCCGAAAATCGCCTTTGCGACAAACTCCGCGCGGAGCAAGATAGCTACTTCTCCACCGCTGTCGCGCCTCGCGCTGCCGCGCGTTGAGAGGGATGACTCGATGAAAGTGGTTCTCTTTTGCGGTGGCTTGGGACTTCGGCTGCGGGACTACGCCGAAAATATCCCGAAGCCTCTCGCGACCATCGGCTATCGCCCGATCTTGTGGCACGTCATGAAGTACTACGCCCACTATGGGCATAAGGACTTCATTCTCTGCCTCGGCCATCGCGCCGACGCCATCAAAAATTACTTCGTCCACTACGACGAATACGTTTCAAACGATTTCACGCTCACCGGCGACGGCAAAAACATGAATCTGATCAACCGGGACATCCACGACTGGAAGATCACTTTCGTCGATACCGGCATTAATTCGAATATCGGCCAGCGCCTCAAAACCGTCGAAAGACATCTCGAAGGCGAAGAGATGTTCATGGCCAATTACACTGACGGCCTCTCGGATTTGCCTTTGAACGAACACATCGAGCACTTCCGCCGCCACGGCAAAACCGCCAGTTTCCTGTGCATTCGCCCCAACTGGAGCTACCACCTGGTCACTCTGAACGGCGGTGACTTGGTCACCGGCATCGAAGACGTTACCCGCACCAACATTCGTATCAATGGCGGCTTCTTCCTGTTCCGCAAAAACATCTTCAAGTACATGCGCGAAGGCGAAGAGCTTGTCCAGGAACCTTTCCGCCGCCTCGTTGCCGAAGAACAGCTCCTCGCTTACCGTTACGACGGTTTCTGGGCTTGCATGGACACCTTCAAGGACAAAACGCAGCTCGACGACATGTATGCCAAGGGCAGCGCACCTTGGGAAGTCTGGAAACACGCCGGGGGTATCTGAGCCGATCCATGCTTCCTCTCAGCCTCCCGAAAAAATCTCCCCGCCGCCGCTCGATCCTCTGTCTGGGCGCGCATTCCGACGACATCGAGATCGGCTGTGGTGGATCTGTTCTCCAACTGCTGCAGATGTACAAGGATCTCGAGTTCTACTGGGTCGTTTTCAGTTCCGGCCACCAGCGCGACCGCGAAGCCCGTCGCAGCGCGGAGCTTTTCCTAAAAGCAGCTGCCAAAAAAACCGTCGTGGTGCAAGACTTTCGCAACGGTTACTTTCCGTCGGTCCTGCCCGACATCAAGGATTATTTTGAAGAGCTGAAAAGAGAAATCTCTCCCGATCTGATCTTCACGCACGCGCGGCATGACCTGCACCAGGACCATCGCACTCTGAATCAGCTCACCTGGAACACTTGGCGCGACCACGTCATCCTCGAATACGAAATTCCCAAGTGGGATGGCGATCTGGGCACGCCGAATTTATACATCCCTTTCGATCAGCGTGTCGCGGCGCGCAAGATTAAGCACCTCATGGCTTGCTTTGGCACGCAGCGCGACAAACACTGGTTTACTCCGGATACTTTTCAAGGGCTGATGCGTATCCGCGGCCTCGAATCGAATTCACCGGGCAGATTTGCCGAAGGTTTCTATGCTCGCAAGGTAGTATTGGGTAGCTAACCGGAAGCCACGTTAAAGCAAGGAGTGCGTCCTCTTATGGGTGACGGCAACCACAAACCGCGCGTCAGCGTCGGCATGCCCGTCTACAACTGCAAGAAATATGTGGCGGAAGCTATTGAGTCCAATCTTCGTCAGACGTTCACGGATTTCGAGCTGGTGATTACCGACAATTGCTCGACCGACGGCTCCGACGAAATCTGCCGCGCTTACGCCGCCAAAGACTCACGCATCAAGTATCACCGTAACCCGAAGAACGTCGGCGCCGGCGGCAACTTCCAACGCTGCTTCGATCTTTCCGTGGGTGAACTCTTCCGGTGGACGCCCTCCGATGACGTGGTTGGTCCCGAGCTTCTCGAACTGTGTGTCTCGGTTCTAGATCGCGATCCCTCCGTCATCCTCGCTTATCCCCAGACTCGTTTGATCGACGGAGAGGGGCAGATCATTCGCGACTACGACGAGAACCTGCACTTGATGGAGGAACGGCCGAGCACTCGCTTGATGGAAGCCGCGCAGCGGCTGCGCCTCTGCAATGTGCAGTACGGCGTCACCCGCCGCGAAATTCTCGGCAAGACGGGCATGATGCGCAATTACGCCGGCGGCGACATCCCGCTAATTCTCGAAATGGCGCTTTACGGCAAGTTCTACGAAGTGCCCGAGCACCTTTTCTATCGTCGCATGCATGAAGCCGCTTCTAGCGCGATGAAAGACGTCAAAGATGTGATGAACCTTTTTGACCCCACCAAGAAGGACAAACTATTTCTTTACAACTGGGTTCAACTCGGCGCCAATTTCAAGTCCGTGGCCCGCTCGCCCATCATCTTCTCGGAAAAGATGCGCGCTTCCTGGTTTTTGTTTCGCCGCGCCATCATGGGCCGCAATGCCTATGCGCAAGAGCTTGGTCAGGCTGTCAGCTACTATACCCATCGCCCAAAGCGGTCTTGACTCTTCGATGCTTCAAGCATTGGCGAAGCAGTTCGGAGGCTTCCAGCCAGTTCCGGCTGTCGTCGGAGATATCTCGTTCTCTTCCAGACTGTTTCGCTCCCGCCTACCCGCACCTTGCGCCCTCTTTTCCGCAAAATCTCGCACCAGCGGTGCGCGAACGCCGATTATCCTTCAGGCACAGTCCCATTGCTTGTCGTCGCTTGCCCTTCGTATTTTGTAGTCTGAACATGCGCGCCTTCCACCCAACATTCCCTGTGGCCTCTAGGCTGCCCGCAACCCGAGCGAACTGGGCGATCTGATGAAAATCATCAAACGCCTTCTGATCATTGTCGTTCTGCCAGTCGTGCTCCTGCTGATCACCGCAGCGGCGTCATCTTATGCCTCTGCCGATGTCGCCTGGCGCTTGGCAGTGGTGAAATACAAGCTCGCTGGCAAACTCCCTGAAATTCCATTCAACTTGCTCGTGCGTTGGATTCGTCCGGGGAGCCCCGTCTATCTCGGCGGCCTCGCGGAGAATCCTAACGTCAATGAAGGCATCACCAACCTCTTGAGCGATCCGCAGGCCGTGGCCGCCGGGGCCCAAGTCTATGGCCGGATCTGTGTTGAGTGTCACGGCGACAATGCCACTGGACGCACCGGGCCCAGCCTCCTGAATGCCGTTGCGAACATGACGGATTGGCGTTTTTTTTCCACCGTCAAATGGGGGCGCCCACGCACCATCATGATGGCGCAGCCCGTCAGCGATCTGGAAATCTGGCAGGTCAACGCGTTTGTCAAGAAGACCGCTCTGGACGTCGCTCTTTCCCGGCGCAGCGCGGGCTCCGCACTCCCCGCATTCGCTCCGATTACGCGGGAGATGCTCCTCGCTTCCAATCGCTCCGATGACTGGATTGTTCACGCCGGGAACTATGCCTCGCACCGTCACAGCTTGCACAATCAGATTACTCGCCAGAACGTTCAGAACCTGCGCCTCATTTGGGCTGCCCAGCTCAATTCTCACGATCCCTCCCTGGAGTCCACACCCATCGTCGTCAACGGCAGAATGTTTGTTACGCATTCTCCGGAGGGCGTTACCGCGCTGGACGTCGCCAACGGCGAAACTCTGTGGGAATTTCATCGGGCGGTTCCGGACAACATCCCGCTTTGTTGCGGTGCGCAAAACCGCGGAGTGGCGATCTGGAAGGACACACTCCTGGTGCCCACCCTAGACGCTCACTTGATCGCGCTGGATGCCAGCTCCGGTCGCAAACTCTGGGATACGGTAGTCGGCGACTGGCATGGAGGATACTCCATGACCGGCGCGCCTCTGGTCGTGGACGATCGCATCATCGTTGGCGTTGGGGGTGGCGACTTCGGTATTCGCGGGCTGGTGGCAGCCTACTCCGCCAAGGACGGCTCGCTGCTTTGGCGCTGCTACACCATTCCGAGCCCGGGCGAACCGGGCAACGAAACGTGGACTGGCGATGCGTGGAAACACGGCGGCGGCGCCACGTGGACCACTGGTTCCTACGATCCGCAGCTCGGTCTGATCTACTGGGGCACCGGGAATCCCGCGCCCGTTTACACCACCGAGAACCGGGCCAACGGCAGCCTGTTCGCTAGCTCCGTGCTGGCGATCGATGTCAATACCGGCAAAATCCGCTGGTACTATCAATTCACGCCCGCTGATGATCACGATTGGGACGCCACGCAACAGATCGTCCTCGCCGACGTGCCGATCAACGGCCATCCTCGGCAAGCTCTCTTTCAGGCCAATCGCAACGGCTTCTTTTACGCGCTCGACCGGACCAACGGTAACTTTCTCTTTGCTCGGCCTTTTGCCAAGCAGACCTGGGCTTCCGGCTTCACTCCTGAAGGTCATGCCATCGTTCGTGAGGATTCGCATCCGACTCGCACTGGGACGATCGTATGGCCGGCAGCTGGCGGCGCCACGAATTGGTGGCCCAGCTCCTTCGATCCGCGCCGCAAGCTGCTCTTCGTACCTTCCGTGGATGCGGCTTCCATTTATTTCCATGACCGCGAACCTCAATATGAATTCGGCCGTAACTTTAGCGGCAGCTCTTATCAACGCACCGCCAATGTCCCGGTGACCATCGCTATTCGCGCCGTGGATGTAACCTCGGGCGCCATTCGCTGGGACCTCACCCTCGCCAAGGGCAACAATGACGTGCGCGGCGAAATGGGCGGCCTGCTCTCCACGGACGGCAACTTGATCTTTGGAGCTTATGCCGGCAAGTTCTTTGCGCTGGACGCAGATACCGGGCTCCGTATCTGGGATACTCCGCTCGGAGCGCTTATCCATGCGCCTCCCGTTACTTACATGGTCCACGGCGTTCAGTACGTCTCCCTCGTTGCCGGCCGCGAAGTCTTTACCTGGAGCCTTCCCAGTGAACCTGAAGGCACACCGGTTCGCGGCACCTCCGGCAAGTCCCCAACCCCCGAACGGCGGTAAGCCGGCTATAATCCTAGGCTGCGGAATGATGAAGGAACAATTTGGCTCACATTTGACATTCCACTTCCTTCCTTTGCCCAATTTTCCTTCCCTCTTCTATGTACGTTATTGTAAATAAACAGCTTATATTGGGGTCTCTGTGGTACTGCGGCTGCTCCTTCCTCTAGCGTTATGAATACTCTGCAAGCGTTTTTCGAATCCCTAGCTGAACCCGCCAGACTGGCCCTGATAGGGGCTACTCTGGTGGCCAGTGCTGTCGTCCTCCGCAAGCTGCTCCTCCCGGGCCATCAAACCTTGGACTCTGCTGCCAAGACGGCGGGAGAAGCTTCCAAGTAACCTTAACCTCTGTCGTTTCTCAATTTTCCGGGCAAACAGGCCTCATGAGGGACTCAGATCGCCATCCGCAGTGCGGAGTTGGTGTCGGGTCCAGACCGCACTCGAGGTGCCGCCACTGTATGTATTCGCGGCATCGACTCCACAAAACCGGGACGCTGGTCCATCCGACACGACTACAATACCGCAGCTAACGCGGGGGGCTAATTCCTTTGCGAATCGCGATTATTGGCTGCGGCCACGTCGGCTTGGTCACCGGCACGTGTCTGGCTTCGATGAGCCACACGGTGGTCTGCGCGGATCACGACTTACCGCTGCTTGCGCGCCTGAAACAGGGGCAGTTGCCGGTTTATGAGCCGCACCTCGAGGTGCTTTTCCGCCAAGCGCACACTACCGGCCACCTGACCTTCACCGCCGATCTCGGTCCGGTGATCAAGGTAGCTGACGCGATCTTTTTGTGTGTCGGCGTTCCCCAACTCCAGAGCGGCGAATCAGATTTTTCTTCCCTGGATCGTGCCGCACGGCAGCTCGCGCAAACGGCGGACGGTTCGCAAGTCGTCGTGATCCGCAGCACGGTTCCAGTACAAACCGGTGAACAGTTAGCTCATCTTCTGGCTGCATATTGCGGCAGGCCGAACGTTTCCTTTGCGATCGCAGTCAATCCTCAGTTCCTGCGCGAAGGAACCGCGGTGATGGACTTTTTCCATCCCGAGCGCATCCTTCTGGGGGTCAACGAAGCCCCGACGAAGCGGCTACTTGAGGAGATTTACGCGCCGCTGCTGCGGCAGAGTTTCGTTTGTCCGATCCACTCGGGAAAGTGTCCTCCCACACCTGCACCGCAGTTGCTCGTGACGCGAGTGCACAGCGCCGAGCTCATCAAACAGATTTCCAACGCTTACCTTGCGGTGAAGATCTCGTATGCCAATGTGCTCGCCGACCTATGCGAACGTCTAGGCGCCGACGTTCAGGAAGTCACACATGCGGTCGGCCTCGACCCGCGCATTGGACCTCTCTTCCTGCAGCCCGGGCTGGGCTTCGGAGGTTCCCGCCTGCCCAGCGACCTGCGGGCGATTTGCCAACTGACCCAGCGACTGGAAGTAGATGCGGGAATTACGGAAGCCTCCGAGAGAGTCAATCGCCGACGCGTAGACGTCTTCTTTCAGAAAATTCAGCGCTCGCTGTGGGTGCTAAAAGGCAAACGCATCGCATTGTTGGGCTTGGCCCACAAAGCGGGCACGGACGACGTTCGCGGCTCGTCGGCCTTGGATCTTTACGAGCGGCTGACCGCCGATGGTGCCAGCATCCGTGCCTATGATCCGCAGGCCGCCGGCCGCGCCCGTGCGCTCCATCCGACGCTGGTTTCTGCAACAGACCCTTATGATGCGATGGCCCAAGCTGATGCTTTGGTTATCGCCACGGACTGGGATGAGTTCCGGAATCTCGACTGGAGACGGGTTCACGGGCTAATGGCCCGGCCCACGGTGTTTGACGGCCGCAACCTTTTGTCACCCGCCCAGATGAAAGCTCTCGGATTCGAATACCACTCGGTCGGGCGCCCCGTATAAAAACCTAACCAAGATTGTCGAACCCAGGTTACCTGACCCGGTCGACGCTGTCAGAGCATCGCCTCAGAATCCATCAGGTGTTGCTGATAGCAGAGTCAGCCAAGCTGTTGAAGTCCACTTTCTATTTGGTCCAGGCTTTCCTTGACCCGCCATCGCTTTCCCTGTTATGACAGGCCTATAGCTATTTGCGAGGAGCCTCACCATGGCTAGCAATCGACGCACATTCATCCGCGATTTCGCCGCAGGAGCCGCCGCCACGGCCGCATTGCCTGCCGTGGCCGACCTGGCCTTGAGCGAACTCGTTCCCGGTGCCCGGGCCAGCGAGCCCGGCGGATTGATCATTCTTAGCCGCAACGAAAATGCCTACGGGCCGTCGCAAAAAGTCGTCGCTTCGATGCAGCAGTCGCTGCAATTTGCGAATCGCTATCCCGATCCGAGTGTTACGGCGCTCCAGGAAAGAATCGCAGCTTCGCATTCGGTGAGGCCGAACCAGCTCGTGCTGGGCTGCGGTTCGGGCGAGATTCTGAACACTTCCGCAGCGGCGTTTCTGGGACCCGGGAAGAAACTGATCACCGCGGTGCCCACGTTTGAAGCCATCGGTCGCTACGCCAAGGTGCTCGGCGCCGAGGTCATCGAAGTTCCCCTCACCAAAGATTACGCCCACGATTTGCCAGCCATGTTGGCGCGCGCGGATGCCTCCACGGGGCTCGTCTATATCTGTAACCCGAACAACCCGACCGGCAGCCTGACGCCACGCAAGGACCTCGAGAATTTCGTAAGGCAGCTTCCGCCCGCCACCAACGTCCTGCTGGACGAGGCCTATCACCACTTCGTCGGCGCCAATCCCGAATACGTCTCTTTCCTTGATCAGCCGCTGAATGACGACCGCCTGATTGTGGCGCGGACCTTCTCCAAGGTATTTGGCCTCGCCGGCATGCGTATTGGCTATGCCGTCGGTTCGCCGGACAAAATTCATGCCCTCTCATCGCGACGTCTGGCCGAGGGATTGAATGCCGTGGGCGCTCGTTGTGCCCTGATCGCCTACGACGACCTGGACTACGTGAAGTTCAGTGCCAACCGCAACGCGGACGACCGGCAGGAGTTCTTCGCCCAGGCCAAGTCTCGGAAAATTGAAGTCATCCCGTCGTCCACGAACTTCGCGATGCTGCAGACGAACCGTAAGGCCACCGACGTAATCGAGCATTTCAAGAAGAACAACGTGGCGATTGCGCGGCTGTTCCCCTCGATGAGTTCCTTCGTGCGCGTTTCCTTCGGCAAACCCGAAGAAATGAAGGAATTCTGGCGCGTGTGGGACCTGCAACAGAAGTCCTAGGTTTCGAGAAGTGCGATTCGCGAATTCCCGCAAAGAATCATTGCGTCTCGACAGCTTCGCCCACCGAGAAGTACGTGCAGTCGGGATGCGCATAGACGAGCGCGCTCACGCTGGCTTCCGGATCCATCATGAAGCCTTCGGTAAGTTGCACGCCGATTTCTTCCGGCCGCAGCAGTTTCCAGAGGCTTGCCTGATCTTCCAGATTCGGACATGCCGGATAGCCGAAGCTGTAACGTTTGCCGCGATAGCGTGACGTGAAACGCTGGGCCATAGTCATTTCGAGGGGATCCGGAAAGCCCCAATCTTCGCGAATACGACGATGCAACCACTCTGCGCAGCCCTCGGCCGATTCGATCGCCAGCGCCTGTAGCGCGTGTGATTTGAAATAGTAGCCCTCGTTTTTGGCCTTCTCGGACCTTTCACGCACGCCTTCGCCTGCCGTCACTACGAACAAAGCCAGGTGATCGCGCTGGCCATTCTGCGGCGGCAAAATGTAATCGCTTAGGCAGAGAAAATCTCCCGACCGTTGCCGCGGGAACTTGAATGAATGTGCGGGTGTGTCGGCGCCTGGGGCAAACAAATGCGTCGTGTCGCCGTCGGCTTCCGCTTCATAGAATTGCCACACGGCGCGAACCTTCATGAACTTCGCCGCTTCCCGCTTCACTTCCTCGACGCTGTCGTATAGTTCGACGGCTTTCGGCTCGCGCTCGGCGAAGCGCTTCTGGAAGTCGCCGCGATAACCGAGATGCTTGCTGAACAGCATGTACGGATTTACGTAGCTCCAGATCTCATTCAAATCGGGAACCAATCGCACCTTGCGGTCCAGATGCCCAACTTTGGCAACCGGCAGGTTGCTGCGCACTTTTGGCGAGCGCTTCGGCGCGGCCAGTTCGGCAACGCGAACCGTGGTAGCCACCGCAAACCCATTGCCGGAAGCCGTGTGTTCGTGCAGAACTTTGTCGCGCGTAGCCGGATCCATCAGTTCGTTCATCAGCCGCAAGCCGGTCATGGCATCTTTGGCGTAACAGACGGCCTGGCCGTAGCTGGGTGCGATCTTCGTTTGCGTAAATCTTGCAGAAAGCGCGGCGCCGCCGACCAAAAGCGGAATGGCGATGCCCGCGTCTTTTAGGTCGCTCGCGGTGGTCACCATCTGCTGCGCGCTTTTCACCAGCAGGCCGGACAAGCCAATCGCGTCGGGATGATGCGCTTGGTACGCTTTGATCAAATCTTCCGGGGGCACCTTAATCCCCAGATTCACGACGTCGTAGCCGTTGTTTTTCAAAATGATCTCGACTAGGTTCTTGCCGATATCGTGTACATCACCTTTGACCGTCGCGAGCACGATCTTTCCGCGCTTGGTAACGTCGGACTTCTCCATGAACTGCTCGAGGTGCCCGACTGCGGCCTTCATCGCCTCCGCGGACTGCAACACCTCCGCGACGATCAGTTCGTTCGCGTTGAACAGCCGCCCTACTTCGGCCATGCCGCTCATCAGCGGACCGTTGATGATGTCCAGCGGCGCGACGCCTCCGCCGCGTTTGATTTCCAGATCGGCGATCAGGCCGTCGCGCGTGCCTTCGATGATGTAATTCGCCAGCCGTTCGTCCAAAGGCAAATCCGTCGCGCGCTTTTTCTCTTTTTTCTTCGCCGTGCGAAAATACTCGGCGATAGCTGCGATGTGAAACTGATTCACCGCCGCGCGCTGCGCTTTATTCTGCTGCCGCCAGTCCGCGGCGACATTCTTCAGCAGTTCGGCATTCGAATGGTCCGCCGGAACGTCTTTTGGCGGATGCGAGAACAACAGATTCTCCGCGAGTTCGCGTTCTTGCGCCGGAATCGAAGCAAAACGCTCGAGTTTCTCCGTATTGACGATCGCCAAATCGAGCCCGGCTTTCGTGCAGTAATACAGAAACACCGAATTGACCACTTCGCGCGCGCCCGCTGGCAGCCCGAACGAAACATTCGAGATACCCAGAATCGTCCGCGCATCCGGCAGCGCCTGCTTGATCAGCCGGATCCCTTCCATCGTTTCCACCGCGCCGCCAATATAGTTCTCATCGCCCGTAGCGCACGGAAATACGAGTGGGTCGAAAATAATGTCCTCGGACGGCAGCCTATATTTTTCCGTCAACAATTGGTAGCTGCGTTGCGCCACCGCCAACTTGCGTTCGCGCGTAAACGCCTGTGCCTGCACGGGATCTTCGTCAATACACCCCACCACGACCGCCGCGCCAAAATCGTGCGCAATCGGCACCACCCGTTCGAACTTCTCCTCGCCATCCTCCAGGTTGATCGAATTGATGATCGCTTTGCCCTGGCAGTACGTCAGCGCCACCTCAATCGCCGTCGCATCGGTCGTATCAATCATCACCGGAGCTTTCACTTTGCGAATCAGCTTTTCGTAAAACGCCGGAATATCTTTCTTCTCGTCGCGATCGGTGCTTTGCAGGCACACATCCACAATGTGCGCTCCGCCCTTCACCTGCCGCCGCGCGATTTCACTGGCCTCTTCCCACTTTTCTTCCGCCACCAGATTCTTGAACAACCGCGAGCCGATCACATTTGTCCGCTCGCCAACCAACAGCGGCCGCGTGCTGTCTTCCGCCTCGATCGTTTCAATTCCCGAGTACACCGCGCGATGCGCGTCTTGCGGCCGCACTCGCGGCTCCTTGCCTTCGATCATTTGCGCAATCGCGCGAATGTGCTGCTCGGTGGTTCCGCAACACCCCCCGACCAGGTTCAGCCAGCCGTGCTCCACAAATCTTTCCAGCTGTGCCGCCAGCGAACTCGGTGTCTCCAGATACTTCCCTTCTTCATCCGGTAGTCCCGCGTTCGGATAGCAGGACACAAATTCATTGGAAAGCTGGCTCAATGTTCGGATGTGGTCGGTCATGAACTCTGGTCCCGTGGCGCAGTTCATACCAAAAGCCAAAGGCTTGGCGTGTTTCAACGACGCCCACATTGCTTCCACCGTCTGTCCAGCGAGCATCGTCCCCATCGGCTCGATCGTCACCGAAATAATCGTCGGAATCTGTGCGCCAATTTCTTGCGATAGCTTCTGGATCGCCAGCAGCGCCGCTTTGATGTTGCGCGTGTCCTGTGAAGTCTCCACCAAGAACAGGTCCACCCCGCCAGCCACCAGCCCCTTGGCCTGCGTGTAGTAATTTTCCCGCAATCCGTCAAACGTCACTCCACCCGTGACCGTAATGGTCTTCGTCGTGGGCCCGATCGAACCACCCACGAAGCGCGGCTTCCCCGCTGTGGCGAACTCGTCTGCCGCCTGACGCGCCAGTTCCGCCGCCCGTTTGCTGATTTCGTACGCCTGTTCCCCCAGGCCATATTCGGCCAGCACGAGTGGGGTGCTGCCGAACGTATTCGTTTCCACGATGTCGGACCCGGCTTGGAAATACTTTCGATGAATATCCAGCACCACATCCGGCCGCGTTCGCACCAGGTTTTCGTTGCACCCCTCCAGCGCTGCCCCGCCGAAATCCTCCGCCGTCAAACGCCGCTGTTGCAGCATGGTGCCCATCGCCCCATCGAGCACAAGAATCCGCTCCGCGAGCAGTGCCCGCAGCGCCTTCCCGGATTCAGTAAGATTTCTCATGATCTCGAAAGCTGGCCACCTCTAGCCGCAAGATCTGGCGGCACTGGGGACGCCTGTGTCCCGACCCGCCCGGATAACCCTTCCATTTTACGTGGCAAGCGGGTAGCAAATCGAACCCCTTGCAGTAAACCGTTGATTCTTAGGGTTAAACCGTCATTAGCCGCACTGAACGGCAGCAATACCGGACGCTTGGATGCTATACTGCCCCTGCCAGGAAAATGGCCGACCTTCGTTCATGACCCGTCCGCTGCGAATCGTCAATATCGTCGGCGCCCGTCCGAACCTGCCGAAAATCGCCCCCCTCATGCGGGAAATGCAGCGCTATCCGGAGCGCATCGACCCCATCCTGGTCCATACCGGCCAGCATTACGACGAGTCCCTCTCCGATATTTTCTTTCGCCAAATGGGCATTCCTGCGCCCCACTACAACCTCGAGGTCGGTTCCGGCTCCCATGCCGCGCAGACCGCCGAAGTGCTGAAGCGCATTGAGCCCGTCCTGCTCGAGCGGCAGCCGGACCTGGTGCTTGTCGTCGGCGACGTCAATTCCACCATCGCCGTCTCCCTGGCCGCCGTAAAGGTCGGCATTCCCGTCGCCCACGTCGAAGCTGGTCTGCGCAGCTTCGATCGCTCTATGCCCGAGGAAATCAATCGCATCCTCACCGACGCTCTCGCCGAATATCTCTTCGTTACCGAAGAAGACGCCATCGCCCACCTCCTCAAAGAAGGCCGCCCCCGTTCCGCGATTCATCTCGTCGGCAACGTCATGATCGACTCGCTGCGGCACTTTCTGCCTCTCGCCCAGCAATCCCCGATCGGCGACGATCTGGCGCTCAAGAATTCCCACGGCTGGCACCGCTTCGCCGTCCTGACGCTGCACCGCCCGTCCAATGTGGACGACACCAGCAAACTGGCCGAACTGCTCGGCGCCATCGACTCGGTCGCCGCGCAAGTCCCGGTCATTTTCCCTGTCCACCCCCGCACCCAGCAGCGCCTCGCGCAAGCCGGCATCCAGCATCACGAGCAGCTGCGCCTCATTCCGCCTGTCGGTTACCTCGATTTTCTCTGCCTCCTCAGCAAGGCTACTCTCGTCCTCACCGACTCCGGCGGCATCCAGGAAGAAACCACCGCCCTCGGCGTGCCCTGCCTCACCCTGCGCGAAAACACCGAGCGTCCGGTCACCATTTCGCAAGGCACCAATCAACTCATCGGCACCGATCCCGCCAAAATTGTTCCAGCGTCCAACGAGATTCTCAGCGGCAAAGGCAAGTCGGGGCGCATTCCGCCGTTTTGGGATGGGCATGCGGCCGAGCGGATCGTCAAGATCCTGCTGGATGTTCCCCTGCGCAACCCCTCCTAAAAAGCTCCGTACTCGTCAGTAACAATTCGAGAACAGTCCCTTCCAAGCCGCTTGCCCGTTGGGACAGTTTTCTCTAGTCTGAGGTCAATGGCCACGAAACGCGCTACCGCTAAACTCTCCGTCTGCATCCTGTCGCCACACCCATTGGTGTTGAGCGAGTTCGAACGCGTGCTGGCTAAAGCAAATTTCAAGGTGTCGGCCAAACAACTCGAATCCACGCTGGCGCCCGACATGCGCAATCTCGAGCCGCCCGAAGCCCAGGTTTACGTCATTGATGGTCATGCCGCGCGGCCCGCCACCGGCGCTTTGCTCTCCAACATCATGGAGCGCCATCCCGAATCGCGCCTCATCGTCGTCGGTGAGCAGCACAATGACGCCAACAGCTACCAGCTTCTGCGCCTTGGCGTGAAGGGGCTCCTGACCTATACCGAAGCCCGCGAACAATTAGTGCGCGCGTTGCCGTTGGTTGCCAGCGGAGGCTTTTGGGTCCCCCGCTCGGTCCTCTCCGGTTTCGTCGATTCGATCCTCACCAATCAAGGCCGCCGGCTCAAGACCGATTCCGTCACCAATCTCAGCCGCCGCGAACAGGAAGTCCTCGATTCGCTTCTGGAAAATCTTTCGAACAAAGAGATCGCCAACAAGCTCAATATCGCCGAGCGCACCGTCAAGTTTCACGTGTCGAATTTGCTCAGCAAATTCGGGGTCCGCCGCCGCGCCGACCTCATCCTCCTCACCTTCCAGCGCCGCATGGCCACCCCCTAATTTGGAGTGCGGGAGCTTGCTCCCGCTTTTCCTACCGCCACCAACGCGCTTTCTTTACAGCTGATCTACGTCCCACGCTGCAGCCCAAACGAAGCTGACAACTTCCCCCAATCCTGCTACGTTTAATCCGTAAACCACTTTCAGACCCGAGGCCTTTCTTGAACATTCTCGTCACCGGCGCCGCCGGCTATATCGGCAGCATCTGCTCCGAAGTGCTCGTCACCCGCGGCCATCACGTCGTCGCGCTCGACAACCTGCAGGAAGGCCACCGTGCCGCCGTGCCGCCGCAGGCCACTTTTTGCCATGTCGACCTCGGTATACGCGCACAAATCGAAGAAGTCTTCTCCCGCCACAAAATCGAAGCCGTAATGCATTTTGCCGCCGAGGCCCTCGTCGCCAAATCCGTCCGCGAACCCAGCACCTTCTACGTGGCCAACATTGCTTGTGGCGTCAATCTTCTGGACGCCGTCACTCGCCACGGCGTGAAGAAATTCATTTTTTCTTCCACCGCCGCCACCTATGGCGAACCTCAGCAGGTTCCCATCCCGGAAGACCACCCCAAAGCTCCCATCAATCCTTACGGCAAAACCAAGCTGCGCTTCGAAGAAATCCTGTCCGACTACCGCGGCTACACCGGGCTGCACTATGCGTGCCTCCGCTACTTCAACGCTGCCGGAGCTTCCGTCGAGCGCGGCGAAGCCCACCGCACCGAAACCCACCTTATCCCGCGCATTCTGGACGCCGCGGCCGGCGCGATTCCTTACCTCGAAGTGATGGGCTCAGACTATCCAACGCCCGACGGCACCTGCGTCCGCGATTACATCCACGTGCTGGACATTGCGGATTCGCACCTCCGCGCTCTCGAGTCCATCGAGCGCGTCTCTGGCGAAGCCTTCAACGTTGGCAATGCGCGCGGCTTCTCCATTCTGGAAGTGCTCGACACCGCCGAACGCGTCACCGGCCGCAAAATTCCCCGCAAAATGTCTCCCCGCCGTCCTGGCGATCCCGCCGTGCTTGTCGCCAGCAAAGAAAAATTGCACGAGGTCCTGGGTTGGGAAGCGCAACACTCCAGCCTCGAAGAGATCATCGCGTCCGCCTGGGCCTGGAAGCAAAAACACCCCCACGGCTACGCCGAAGCCGCCGCAGTCTAACCCGACGTTTTCCGTGACTCGTGTTCCGTGTTTCGTGCGAGGAGTTGGCTGCGCGATTCGGCTCTTGCCTTCAACGACCGCACTAGCGCCGCCAACATCTGCGCGATTGCTCGCGCGTCTCGCTCCAGAGCCTCATGCGTTCCTTCGCTAAGGTAGTTCAGATCCTTGCTAAGCAGTAAGAAATAGTGCAGCTCTTCAAGAGAGCCGTTCGCCACAGCTAAGGTTTGCAGAAGCTCCTTGGTATGTCGCCTGCCAAACCCTTCAGCGATATTTGCTGGAACGGAATACGCCGCTCGCCGCAACTGCGACACGACCCCAAAACGCTCTCCTCTTTGGGAAACCCGCCAGTAACTCCATACGCGCTCAGCACCAACTTGTGGGCTCTATTCCAGACTTCCAGGTCGCGGTAACCCTTGATCATGGCCGTCGCCTTTCACGGAACACGGATCACGGGACACGGAACACGAACGCCTTACTCAGTCCCCAAACTTATACCGAATAATGCACCACAGCGCCTGCACGCCATCCTTCCACGTAATCTTCTTTCCCTCTTCGTATGTTCGCCCCGCGTAGCTGATCGGCACCTCATAAATCCGCCAGTTCCCCTTGGAAATCTTTGCTGTAATTTCGGGCTCGAACCCAAAGCGATTCGAACGCAAGGTGATTCCCGCCAGCACTTCCTTCCGGAACACTTTGTAGCACGTCTCCATGTCCGTGAGCTTCAGGTTGGTCATAATGTCCGAAAGCAGCGTCAGAAGTTTATTGGCCACGTAGTGCCAGAAATAATGCACCCGCTGCGGTCCCGCCAAAAACCGCGAGCCGTACACCACGTCAGCTCGGCCATCAACAATCGGCTCCAGCAGCACCGCATAATCCCGCGGGTCATACTCCAGGTCTGCGTCCTGCACCAGCACCACATCCCCCGTCGCTTCCGCAAAGCCTCGCCGCAGCGCGGCGCCTTTTCCGTAGTTCCGCGCTTGAAAAAAAATCCGCAGATCGGCCAGTTCCACCGGGTCGCCGCCGTCGTGGGAATCGATATGCGTTTCGCCTTGCTCCTGCGCGCGCTTCATGGCTTCCAGATACTGGCGGGTGCCGTCGGTCGAGCAATCGTCGACGATCACTACTTCCTTGCGAATCTGCGTCTCCAAAACCCGGCGCAGGATCTCTTCCATCGTGTTCTTTTCGTTGTACACCGGAATAACGACGGAGATTTTCGGGTTGTCGAGCGCAGAAGGGTGTCGTTGTCGCCGCATTGCGCACATTGTCGGGGTGTCGGCATCCATTCTAGGTTCCGTATGCATGGGAGTAAAGTCCGCCTCCGCGGATTGGCGAGCAGCGCCACGCTAGCACCGGGCTGGCTGGCTCGCCATGCAGCACTTCCCGTAGGCGAATCGTGAAGTTATCCTAGTTGCAGTAATCCCGGCGCACGAATTGGCCCGTGCCAGTTTGCCGCTGTTCCGCCAGCCCGCGATTGGGCTTTTACATTTCGATGGCCAGCTTCTTCATCCAACAATTCGGCTGCCGCGCCACGCAAGCTGATGGCGCCGCCCTCGAACGCCAGCTTCTGGACCGCGGCTGCACGCCGGCGGCGGCTCCCGGTGAAGCCAGCATCGTCATCCTCAACACCTGCACCGTCACCGCTGCTGCCGACGCGCAGGCCCGCGACGCTATCCGCAAACTACACGCCCAAAATCCCGCCGCACGCCTCATTGTCACTGGCTGCTACGCTCAGCGCGCCCCCGAAGAACTAGCCGCCCTTCCGGGCGTCACCCATGTCGTCGGCAATTCCCACAAAACGCAAATTCCTGACTTGATTACTGCCACCCTCCGCCCCTCGCCCGTAGGGGCGCAGCACGCTGCGCCTCAGCTTGGCACCCGACCTGGTCCAAGTCGCCCCGGCTCTCCTTCCCACCTCTTTCCGCCGCAACACTCCTCTTCGCTTCTTCCGATAGCGAGTCTCACTCCCGACTCGGCCATTCCGTTCCATTCCTTCCTGACCGAATCGGTTCCCACTTCGCGGCCAGCCCAAATCCTGATCGGCGACATCTTTGCCCATTCCGAACTGCTCTCTGCTCCCTTGCTTGGCGGCGAAGCCGGCCACACCCGCCCCACCCTGAAAATTCAAGACGGCTGCAATCTCCGTTGTTCCTATTGCGTGATCCCGTACGTTCGCGGCAAGTCCCGCAGTCTTCCCCCGGATGCCGTCATCCGCGAAATCCAGAATCTCACCGCAGTGGCACAGGCATTCCTGCCTGTGCGCCTTTCCGCTCCCGGCCCAGACCTCTATCTGCACGACAAACCGATCCACTCCTCACCCACTGCCCCCGCTTCCAGCTGCGCCGGATTCACCGCGCGTGAAATCGTTTTGAGCGGCATCAACCTCGGCACCTACGGCCGCGACCTCTCTCCTCGCACCAGCCTGCTCCAACTGCTCCGCCGCATTCTCGAGGAAACCTCACTGGAACGCCTGCGCATCTCCTCCATCGAGCCGCAAGATGTAACGCAGGATGTAGTCGAGCTCTTCGCCTCCACCGGCCGCTTGGCCGAACACTTTCACATGCCGCTGCAATCCGGCTCCGACCGCATCCTCGCCGTCATGCACCGGCGCTATCGCATCGCCCACTATGCCCGCCGTCTCGAACTCATCCACGACCAACTGCCTCATGCCGCGATCGGCGCCGACGTCATCACCGGCTTCCCCGGCGAAACCGACGCCGACCATCAAGCCACCATCCACTTCATCGAGCATCACCCATTCACCTATCTCCACGTTTTCTCCTTCTCCGCTCGCCCCGGCACTCCCGCAGCCTCTCTCCCGAATCAAGTTCCAGCGCGCATCATCAAATCCCGCGCCCGCCAACTCCGCGCTCTCAGCGACGCCAAGTCCGCCGCCTTCCGTCGCTCCCAATTCGGCCGCTCCCTCCGCGTCTTAACCCTCCACCGCAGCGAACCCGACCAGCGCAACGCCGTCACCCCCGCCCTCTCCTCCAACTACCTCAAGCTCTCCGTCCCCGGTCTCCGCGAAGCTAACCAGTGGTTCGACCTATGCGCGCCTCGGCCATAGTTTGATATAGAACGAATTGTCTCTGTCGTTCACGAGTTATCCTGAAATCTGGGATAGTTTCTTGGCCAGATGGTCGGCTCAGAAAAAATGGAGTCGTTACCGTGCGACAAACCCCCTTTGCCTTTCTGTCTCTCGCGGCCCTGGTTGTCGCTGCAACGCCGCGCGCGCAGTGGAAGACTCCGTGGAGTTATGAGGGTGCGGAAGGCCCGGAACATTGGGCGCAACTCGATCCGGCGTACGCCGCGTGCGCCGGCCGCGAACAGTCGCCCATTGATATTCGCGGAGCAGAGCGGGCAAATCTGCCGCCGCTTCGCTTCGAATACCAAAGCGGCCCGCTGAAATACCTGATCAACAACGGCAAGACCGTCCGCGTAAACTATCACGGCGCCGACAACCAAAACTTCCTAGTCGTTGGCGATCAGCGCTACCAGCTCACGCAATTCCACTTTCATCGCCCCAGCGAGGAGTTGGTGAACGGCAAGCCGTACGACATGGTGGCCCACTTCATGCACCAGACCAGCGACGGCCAAGTGGCCGGTGTCGCCGTTTTCCTAAAAACCGGCCGCGCCAACGCCCTGGTCCAGCAGCTCTGGGATCACATGCCGCTCACAGAAGGCCCGGAGCACGAAATTCCGGGAGTTCAGATCAACCCGGCGGCTCTGCTTCCGAAGAACCTTTCCTACTATCGTTATCGCGGCTCGCTCACCGCTCCGCCGTGCACCGAAGGTGTCACCTGGTTTGTGCTTAAAACTCCGGTGTCGGTTTCTGCAGCGCAAATCAACGCTTTCGCCGCTCTCTACCCGCATGATGTGCGCCCGCCGCAGCCTTTGAACGGCCGCGTCATCCAGGAAAACCAATAGCTCAAGGCGATCGCCGAGTCGTTCGTCATTTCCCGCTCGGCGTCAGAGCACGCTCTGTTTTGCGGCACGGAGTGGCCCGGTCAACTTGTTCCGAGTGCGACTCTGCGGCTTGATCTCCTTTCGATTCTGCTCTGCTATTCAGCCCTCAAAAATGACCTGCGCAAGCGCCTGGCTTTCCGTGTGCGTGATGCTCAACGCGATGCGCAGAACGCCTAACTCCGCAGCGATTTTCTTCGCTTCCCCGTCGAGACGCACCGTAGGCCTTCCTCCCAGTTCGCGGACGACTTCAAAATCCACCCAGCGAACCCCGCGGCGCCAGCCGGTACCGAGCGCTTTCATTGCCGCTTCTTTTGCCGCGAACCGTCCCGCATAGCGCTCGTACTTGTTACGAAAGCCCTCGCAATACTCCCGCTCCGCCGCCGTGTACACCCTCTTCAAAAACCCCTCGCCATGCCCCTCGATGGCGGCCTTGATCCGCTCCACTTCGGCCAAATCCACTCCCATTCCGATAATCAATCCCTCTCCTTGACTGGCGCGCCCTTGTTTTCGGTTTTGCGCGCTGCTCAGACCGGCGGCCCGACTCGCCGCCGCTAGTATACCCGCCCCGGTTTCCCTGGTCTGGCGCTCGGTCTTTCTTCACGACCCTCCTCTGCGGCAACCCTTCCCATCCGCGATGTTGACTGTCTTTTGCGGTACGGCCTAAGATTTCAACTCGGCGCACGTCCGTCGGATTTTGCCGTCGGGTCCTGAAATGGAAATTGCGTATTCGGAATTGGGTGCTTCCTCCCTGACGATGAGTTTCGGCAGTAAGCCGAGACTCCTCTTTTTGTTGCAAGGGTGCGCGCTGTTGCTCGGGATCGCCAGCATTTTGGGTGCTTTGCCGATCCTGGCGGTTTCCTTTGGCGCGTACTTGCTGGCTTTGCCACTCGGCAGGATTTCTCCGCTCCGCGCTGCCTACGCATTTGTTTCCCGGCAGTACGACCGGCTTGTCGAGCGGATCGGGCAAAAAGTTCTGCGGGACCAGCGCGATGTTCCTGCGCTGCGGCTGATGGTTTCGCTGACGCTTACAGTGGTCCCCATTTTCGTTGCCCAACTTGTTTTGGGTCGGCCGCGGTTGTTGCTGGTCGTTGCGTTTTACTTCGCGCTGTATGGCACGAAGTTTCAGCGGTTCATTCGGATGTTCAGCGCTAGCCATCTGGAAGCGCATCGTCCCCACGGCTTCTTCGGCGGCACCGCCCACAGACTCTTTGGCCGTTATCTGGAATATTTTCTCGGCTTTTTCTACGGCAACATTCCGGAGCTGGGCCGGACCGCGCATGTGCGCCTGCACCACAAAGAAAACAGCGGACCCGAGGACACGCGCAACACGATCGGCTACGACCGCACCAGCCGCCTCGACTTTCTCTGGTACCTCTCGGACAACATGTGGACGGTGCTGGGCCTCGCTCCGTACGCCTATTTCCGTGCGCATGGCGACGACAAAAATCGCCAGCGCATGTTGCGCGGCATGGCGCTCTACTATGCGTATTTCGCGGCAGTTTTTCTCTATGACTGGCGCATCGGGTTGCTCTACTTGTTGATTCCCATGCTGTCGATGAACTTCATCAATGCAATTACGGCTTGGGTGCAACATGCGTTTTGCGATCCTGAGCATCCGGAAGATTACTTTGCCAATTCGGTGACGGTGATGGACGAAGTGAACTTCCTGAACGAGGGCTACCATCTTTGCCACCACCACCGGTCCAGCATGCACTGGACGGAAATGCCGTTTCATTTCGAGCGGCTGCGCGAACGCATGAAACAGGCCGGCTCACTGGTGTTTCGCGACCTCGATTTCATGGGTCTGTTTCTGAACCTCACGCTGTTTCGGCGCATGGATGTGCTGGCGGAGAAGCTGATCCCCTGGGAGCCGATGACCCACGAGCAGAAGTTGGCGCTGCTCGCCAAACGCACCAGCCTGCGCACCGCCGATTGAACAACGCGAACCCATTTCTGACGATGATGAGCGTCCTTTCCATTCAGCTATACTTTCTCTGCTATGCCCTCCGTAAAATCCCGGTCCAAAACTAAATCGCGACGAGTTTCCAGCAGGACGGAGAAGCGATCCGCCAAGGTGGAAGTGCTGCGCGCACCTGATTTCGCGAAAGTCCCGTGGCTGGTGCATGGATTTTCGACGACGAGCGGCGGAGTTTCGGAGTTGGATGGCGCGAAAGTGCTGAATCTCGGGTTCACGGAATGCGATGCACGGGAAAACGTGGGGGAGAATCGGCGGCGTTTTCAGGCGGCGCTCGGTGTGGGTACGGCGAAGATGCCCCTGGTGGCGCTGAAGCAGATTCATTCGGACGTGATTCATGTGTTCGATGCGGCGCCGGGGGAGCCGTGCCGCGGCGATGCGTCCATTACGAACAAGCCCGGACTGCTGCTGGCGGTGCAGACGGCGGATTGCGTGCCGATTTTGCTGGCGGATACGAAGAAGCGCGTGGTGGCCGCGATTCATGCGGGTTGGCGCGGGACGCTGGCGCGGATCGTGACGAAAACGATTGGCGCGATGCAGATGCACTTTGGAACGAAGGCGGGCGATCTGCTGGCGGCGATTGGTCCGTGCATCGGCCCGTGCTGTTACGAGGTGGGCACGGAAGTGGCGACGCAATTCCTTTCGCAATTTGAAGATGCGCAGAGCTACTTTGACGAGCTGCGCACCGGCGACGAGCCGAATCCGTTGCAGTGGCTGAACATGATGCCGCCGGGTCACCAGCCGCCGCCGAAAAACGTGCTGCTCGACCTGCGCAAAGCCAACCACTCGCAACTGGTGGCCGCCGGCGTGAGCGAGAAGAACATTCATACGCTCGACCTGTGCACGTCCTGCCGGCCCGATTTGCTGTTCTCCTACCGCAAGCAAGGCGCCGAGACCGGCCGCCTGATGGCCGCGATTGGGATCAAATCCTGACACTGAAACGGTAGGAGCCTGCGCGGGGACTGCTGGCCCTAGACGATGGGGCTGGTTGGCCGTGAGGGTTAGCGTCATCGAGTACCCCCCACCCCGTGGTGACGGAAAGTATGAGTAACTGATAGACCGGATGAGAGTTGCAGGCGTTCCTGAGTGGCAGAAGTGTGCTCTGGTGGCTGACGGTCCAATGGAGAGGGGTATGCCACCCCGGGTGTTTTGCTGCAGGAGTTCGGAACTAATTGAAAACAAAAGAGATGGAGTTTTGCGAGTGGCAAAAGAGTTCGGAACAGTGTGAAAGGAAAGGAGATAAGGGTGCCAAGACTGGGCTGATGCGAGGCGAACACAAGCTACGTTAGCATAGAATTAACAATTTGTCAAGTACTTTATGATTAGCATTCGAACCGCGGTGGAAGCTAGCGATGTACGGTCATCCGCCGTTATCTGTAGACGGAACGAGCACGCAATATCCCTGCTGGCGGGTACTCTGTATTTTTCGACTTTCGCTGCCGATTCGTAAATTAAGGCTGCGTACACCAGAGCGTCCAGCGGGTCCAACTGGACGGCCGCTCGATAGCCAGTCCTCGACTTGGGAACGAGTATTTGACGTGAAGCCCGCGTACGGTACTCAGCTAGGCTTGCCTTGCTGAGTTCATCTCGGAATTGATGCCAGGAATGCTTAATAGCCTCAAATTCGAATGGATAGGGAAAAATATCAGTGTCGCCGAACCTCGCGATGTGAGCCGATGCCCACTCCAGCCCAGTGGGACTTAGTTGATCTAACAGGGTCACGATAAGTGAATCTTAGCGTACCCACAGTGTAGTATATTGACCTATTTTAAAATAGGGGCCTTCTGGGCGTTGCGATCTCCAGCGGTACAAGCCACCAAGTGTTTGCGCCGCAGAAGGGCGTGCCGATTAAGGCTTGGACGCGGGGTGTGGCGATTGAGGAGGCGGCGCAGAAGCAGCTTTTGAATGTGGCGCAGTTGCCGTTCATTTTTAAGTGGGTGGCGGCGATGCCGGACGTGCACTGGGGAATTGGCGCGACGGTGGGCAGCGTGATTCCGACGAAGGGCGCGATTATTCCGGCGGCGGTGGGCGTGGATATCGGTTGCGGGATGATGGCGGTGCAGACGGATTTGAATGCGCGCGACCTGCCGGACAATCTGCACGCGATGCGCACGGCGATTGAGAGCGCGGTGCCGCACGGGCGCACGAACCATGGCGGGAAAGGCGACAAAGGCGCGTGGGGCGAGATTCCGCTCCACAATAGCGAAGCGTGGGTCGCGTTGAAGCCGCGGTACGACGCGATTCTGGAGAAGCATCCGAAGCTGGATCGCGGGAACCATGCGAATCACCTGGGGACGCTGGGGACGGGCAATCACTTCATCGAAGTGTGCCTGGACGAGGCGGAAATGGTGTGGTTCATGCTGCACAGCGGGTCGCGCGGCGTGGGCAATCGCATGGGCAGCTACTTCATTGAAGTGGCGAAGAAGGACATGCAGAAATTTTTCATCCACCTGCCGGACAAAGACCTGGCGTATTTTTCGGAGGGCACGGAGCACTTCGACGAGTACGTGGAAGCGGTGGAATGGGCGCAGGATTTTGCGCGCACGAATCGCGATTTGATGATGGAGCAGGTGGTGAGCGCGCTGCGCGAGTCGGGTGAAGTGCGGCCGTTCCAGGCGACGGTGCAAGCGATCAACTGCCACCACAATTATGTGGCACGCGAGCGGCACTTTGGGCAGAACATCCTGGTGACGCGAAAGGGCGCAGTGCGCGCCGGCGCGGGCGATATGGGGATTATTCCGGGCAGCATGGGAGCGCGCTCGTACATTGTGCGCGGGAAGGGCAATCTGGAGAGCTTTACCAGCTGCAGCCACGGCGCCGGACGCGCGATGTCGCGTGCGGAAGCGAAGCGCCGGTTTTCGATTGAGGATCACAAGCGGATGACCGAAGGAGTGGAATGCCGGAAAGACGCGGAAGTGATTGACGAGACGCCGGCGGCGTATAAGCCGATTGAGGCGGTGATGGCGGCGCAGAGCGATTTGGTGGAGATTGTGCACACGCTGCGGCAGGTGGTGTGCGTGAAGGGGTGAGGCGGTCATCCTCAGAAGGATGACCCTACACGGGCCGCAATCGAAGAGAGATCCTTCGCTACGCTCAGGATGACAGGCAAGAAAGATTAGTGGATGTAGTAGCCGGTTTTGGAAAGAACGAGGTAGTCTTTGCCTTTTTTGCCGAAGGAGGGGGAGAGGCGGAGGTCGAGTTTGTGGGGTTTGCCGAGAGCGGCGGTGGCTTGCGTGTAAAAGCCCAGCGTGTAGCGCGTTTTGATGCGTTGGATCAGCGCGCGGAAGACTTCATCGAGATGGGCGATGTCGCGCACGTCGAAGACTTCGCCGCCGGTTTGATCCATGACTTTGTGAATGTTGACGAGGCCGGGAACCATGCTGGCGGCGTAGAGGGTCAGGGGCGGATTGTAGCCGGGAATTTTCAGGTTATAGAGCACGGCGTCCGAGGCGATGAGTTCGGTGACGATATCGCGGGTGCCTTGTCCGCCGGCGTCGGTGCCCACGTCGTCGCTGATGAGAATGATGACGCGGCGGCCGTTGGGCGGAAGCTT
>Ga0335073_10000070_pt1 | contig 118872 bp, 126 predicted proteins | sample Lox_Sample_22_FD_207093 | JGI IMG/M metagenome (GOLD analysis project Ga0335073, IMG submission 207093) | Soil microbial communities from Loxahatchee National Wildlife Refuge, Florida, United States - Lox_Sample_2.2 | ecosystem: Environmental > Terrestrial > Soil > Wetlands | place: USA...
GTGGAAGTGCCGTCGCTCAACGGATAAAAGGTACTCCGGGGATAACAGGCTTATCGGGCCCAAGAGTCCACATCGACGGCCCGGTTTGGCACCTCGATGTCGGCTCGTCGCATCCTGGGGGTGGAGTCGCTCCCAAGGGTTGGGCTGTTCGCCCATTAAAGCGGTACGCGAGCTGGGTTCAGAACGTCGTGAGACAGTAAATTCCGTTGCTGTCTATAAATTCGGCTATATGCTGGAAAATCCGAGGATCCTGCACTACGAGTTCGTCCCAAGTGGACGGTACCGTGACAATGTGTCAGGTGCGGACAATCAGCAGGAAAGGCTGGATGGCTAATAGCAATCCAGAATCCTCAGAGACTGTACGCCGAACAGGGGAGTGATGCCCCCTGAAGATACAGTCCGAGCTGCATGGCGACATGCAGAGTCAGGCAGAAATGACCTGGCCCGCACGCTCGTTGGAGTGTGTGAGTAACAAAACTGTCGGTCCCTATCTGCCGTGGGCGTTGGAGAGTTGAGAGGATTTGTCCCTAGTACGAGAGGACCGGGATGAACGCACCTCTGGTGTATCTGTTGTCCTGCCAAGGGCATAGCAGGCTAGCTACGTGCGGATCGGATAACCGCTGAAGGCATCTAAGCGGGAAGCCGGCCTCAAGATGAGCTCTCCCATCCCCTAGAGGGAGTAAGACCCCTGGTAGACCACCAGGTTGATAGGCCGGATCTGGAAGGGCGGTGACGCCTGAAGGAGACCGGTACTAATGGGTCGAGGGCTTGACGGATTTTTTTACGCTCCGAGGGGGAGACCCCGACGGCGTGATCGCTTGCCGGGAAGCCGGCGAGCGCGATACCCGGTGTGGCGCTGTGCAGTTTTGAAGGACCGGGAGAAGCCCGGTCTTTCAAGCTTTTCCGGTGGCTTTTGCGAGGGGGAAACACCTCTTCCCATTCCGAACAGAGCAGTTAAGCCCCTCAGCGCCGATGGTACTTGGCTCGCAAGGGCCTGGGAGAGTAGGACGCCGCCGGTCTACTTCAGCACCGTCACGACCGCGCTCCGGCTTGGGTGTGGGCGCTGGTGCGACGGCGAGCAAAGGCACACGTGCTGCCTCGGCGCCGGCTGCCCGGACCGCCGGCCGGCCCGCACGACGGCGTTGCCCCGCAAGGGCACCCGATGGGGGTGCGTCGCGGCGCTTGGCTCGCGCGATGTGACGCGGCGTCCCGGGCTCGGACGGCGCCGCATGCGGCTCGCGTCAGCAGCGGCGTCCAGGTACGCCCTCCGCTGCTCTCCCCGGCTGTGCTCGTCCCCGTCGACCTCCCAGTCGACGTCGTAGTCGTCCTCGACCGATCGGAGATCGTTATCGGATCCCAGATCGTCCAGCAGGAACGAGCGAGCCAGGGAGAGGGCGGCGCGGGCGCGCCGCGCAAACGGCGATGCTCTCGATGAACCGAACATGTGTTCGCAAGGTATGCGACCCTGCGGACGGACTCCGGCTGGGCGCGTACGACGACACCTTTGCAAGGCCGGAGGTCATTCGTCAGGTGGCTCTACAGAGCCAAGAACGGGCATCGGGCCCGTCTGCGGAGCCTGCAATGAAAGTTGCGCCGGGGGCGATCGTGTGTTCGCCTCGGGGCGCGCTCCGCCCTCGCCTCGGGCGGATTGTGAGGTGGCCTCGGGGCGCGCTGGGTCATCGGCTCGGTGCGGGTTGTGAGGTGCCCTCGGGGGAGAATGTGAGGCAGCCCTCGGGGCGGATCCGGAGCTCGCCGTAGAGCGCGCGCGGGCGTCCGTGGGCCGCGTCGCCAGCGCCTGCGACCTTGGCTTGCAGGGTCCGCCGCACGGCCCGCGAAACTACGCGACATGGCTGTTACGCTCTCGGGAAAGCCGGCGCGTGGCCCGATTGCGGGCCGGCGCGGGCGGGCCCAGCTCATGGAGAAGTTCGTCATCGAAGGCGGCGCGCCGTTGTCCGGCACGATCGTGCCCGCCGGCAACAAGAACGGCGCGCTTCCGATCCTCGCCGCGGCGATCCTCACCGACGAGCAGGTCGTCGTGCGCAACGTCCCGCACATCCGCGACGTCGACGCGATGCTCCGCATCCTCGACGCCCTCGGCGCGCAGGTGGCCTGGCGCGCCCCCAACGAGGTGACCGTCTGCTGCGCGGACCTTCGCGAGGTCAGCGTCGATCCCGAGCTCGCCGAGCTGATCAGGGCGTCGTTCCTGCTCGCCGGGCCGCTGCTCGCGCGCTTCGGCCGGGCCGTGATGCCGCCGCCCGGCGGCGACGTGATCGGACGCCGCCGCCTCGATCCCCACCTCGACGCCTTTCGCGCGATGGGCGCCAGCACCGACTGCGCCCGCGACATCGTGCTCAGCGCGCCTCACGGCCTGCGCCCGAGCGACGTATTCATGGACGAGCCGTCGGTGATGGCCACCGAGAACGCGCTGATGGCGGCCGCGCTCACGCCCGGAGCCACCGTGCTCGGCAACGTCGCCTGCGAGCCGCACGTGCAGGACCTCGCCCGCATGCTCGTGAAGATGGGCGCCGACATCCAGGGCATCGGCTCGAACCTGCTCACGGTCAACGGCGCCGAGCGGCTGCACGGCTGCGAACACGACGTCGCGCCCGACCACATCGAGATCGGCAGCTTCATGGCGCTCGCGGGCGTCACCGGCGGCGAGCTGCTCGTCAAGGGCGCCGTCGCCGACGACCTGCGCATGATCAGGCTCGTGTTCGAACGCCTCGGCCTGCGCTCGGAGCTGCGCGACGGCGACGTGCTCGTCCCCGGCGGCCAGAAGCTCGTCGTGCAGGCCGACGTCGGCGAGTACAAGAGCAAGATCCAGGACGGCCCGTGGCCCGCGTTTCCCGCCGACCTGACCTCGATCGCGGTCGCGCTCGCGACGCAGGCGCAGGGCTCGATCCTGATCCACGAGTGGATGTTCGAGAACCGGCTGATCTTCGCCGACAAGCTGATCCTGATGGGCGCCGACATCGTCATGTGCGACCCCCACCGCGCGATCGTCACCGGTCCGCGCAGGCTGCGCGCGCAGCGCCTGGAGTCGCCCGACATCCGCGCCGGCATGGCGATGCTGCTCGCCGCGCTGTGCGCCGAAGGCCGCAGCGAGATCGGCAACGTGCGCCAGATCGACCGCGGCTACGAGCGCATCGACGAGCGCCTGCGCGAGCTCGGCGCCAACATCGAGCGCGTCGCCACCGAGCCCGCCCTGCAGGCCTGAGCGACGACTGCCTGGTGTGTCCGACGCGCCCGCCTGGACGCGTCGGCGCTGTTCGGTCAGTGCGCGGTGCTCGGTCAGTGCGAGCCCACCCGCGCGCGCGCGTGGGCCGTCGCCGGCGGCGAACGTCGCGGTCCGCTTGAATGACGGCCCATGAGCTCCACCCCCCCGATCCACTCGATTCCCAGCGGCACCCGCGACGTGCTGCCCGACGAGACGCGCGAGCTGCGCGCCATCACCGACGCGCTGCGCGCCGTGTTCGAGCGCCACGGCTACGGCGAGGTGTACACGCCGGCGCTCGAGTACGAGTCGGTGCTCGCGCGCGCCGAGATCGAGGGCTCCGGGCCCGTGCACAGGGTCTTCGACGAGAACGGCGAGACGCTCGTGCTGCGCTCCGACATGACCGTGCCGGTCGCGCGCATGATCGCCACGCGCTACCCGACCGTCGAGGGGCCGCTGCGCTTCTGCTACTTCGCGCACTGCTACCGCGGCATCCGCCCGCAGTGGCACCAGCCGCGCGAGCTCCTGCAGGCCGGCATCGAGCTGATCGGCTCGCCCGCGCCCGCCGGCACCGCCGAGGCGCTGACCGTGCTGTGCGACGCGCTCGATGCGACCGGGCTGAAGGACTACCGCGTCGGGCTCGGCGACGCCTCGCTGTTCGGCACGCTGATGGAACGCATGCGGGTCGCGCCCGACGCCCGCGCCGGCCTGCTCGAGGCGCTCGCCCGCCGCGACTTCGTCGAACTGGCCTCGCTGCTCGCCGGCACGGGCCTCGACGCGCAGGCCACCGAGCTGCTGCTGACCGTGCCCCAGCGCCGCGGCGGCCCGGAGGTCCTCGATGCCGCGCCGGGACCGTCCGCGCTCGGCCCGCCCGCGGACGCCACCGCCGAGGCCACCGCCGGCATGCGCCAGGTCAGCGAGCTGCTGCCGGCCAGCGTCGCCGCACGCGTGATCTTCGACCTCGGACTCGTGCGCAGCATCGGCTACTACACGGGCGCCGTGTTCGAGGTCTACGACCCGACCCTCGGCGTGCCGATCGGCGGCGGCGGGCGCTACGACGACCTGCTCGCCAGCTTCGGCACGCCGCGCCCGGCCGTCGGCTTCGCGCTCGACGTCGAACGGCTGCACATCGCGCTCACCGGCGAGGAGCGCGGCACCGGAGCGCTCGCGCGATGAGCGCCCGCCCGCTCGCCGACCTCACGATCGCCGTCCCGCGCGGCGCGCTGTTCGACGGCACCGTCGACCTGCTCACCGACCTCGGCCTCGACACCGGCGAGCTGCGCAGCCACGACCGCAAGCTGCTGTTCGAGGACATCGGCGTGATCACGATGAGACCGTCCGACGTACCGACCTACGTGGAGGCCGGCGCCGCCGACCTCGGCATCACCGGCAAGGACGTCCTGCTCGAGCGCGCCGGACAGGCCGGGGGCTCGGGCGTCCGCGAGCGCGGCCGGCGCCAGATCTACGAGCTGCTCGACCTCGGCTACGGCCGCTGCACGATGGTGCTCGCCACCGCCGACCGCGTCAACGCCGACGGCGAGCACCCCGCCGCCGAGGCGCTGCGCCGGCTGGGCGCGATGCGCGTCGCCACCAAGTACCCGCGCATCGCCGCCCGCCACCTGGAGGAGACCGGCCGGCAGGGCGAGATCGTCGAGGTCAAGGGCTCCGTCGAGCTCGCCCCGCTCACCGGCCTGGCCGACGCGATCGTCGACCTCACCGCCACCGGCACCACGCTGCGCGCCAACGGGCTCGTCGTACGCGAGGAGCTCGTCGAGTGCACCGCGCGCCTGATCGCCAACGCCGTCGCCTACAAGCTCAAGGCCGATCCCATCGACCAGCTGCTCGCGCGCCTGCGTGCCCGCGCCGGCAACACCAGTGACCCGCCGGGTGGCGTCTGAGGTGAGGCTCGTGCGTGTGCCGCTGCCGGTTGGGGTTGCGGTCCGGCTCGTGCGCCTGGGGCGACCGTGAAGATCGAGCGTCTCGACACCGCGCGCGTCGAAGCCCTCGGCGGCCCTGCCGGCACGGCGGCCCACGTGCGCGCGCTCGTGCCCGCGGGCGAGGGCGTCGCCGACGCCGTCCGCGAGATCCTCGCCGGCGTGCGCACCCGTGGCGACGATGCCGTGCGCGAATACACGCGCCGGTTCGACGCACGCGCCACCGATGACGCGGGCGCTGACTCCGGCGCGCCCGGGGGCGGTACCCACGTCGCGCCCACGGGCGGAGCGGCGGGTGCCGGCGTGTCCGGGGGCGGTACCCATGCCGTGAGCACTGGCGGAGCGGCCGACCTCAGCGCGCCCGCTCTGGCGGTGCCCGCCGACCAGCTCGACCAAGCGCTCACGCGCCTGGACCGCTCGCTCGTCGCCGGTCTGCAGGTCGCGATCGCCAACGTCGCGCTCGTTGCCGACGCCGGCGTCGGCGCGGACGTCGCCGTCGACCTTCCACAGGGCCAGCGCATCACCGTGCGCGAAGTGCCCGTGCAATCGGCCGCCGTCTACGTACCCGGCGGCCGCGCCCCGTATCCGAGCACCGTCGTGATGGGCGTCGTCACGGCTCGCGCCGCCGGCGTCATCGATCTGGCGGTCTGCGCCCCGCCGGCGCGCGACGGCCGGGTCGACCCGCTGATCCTCGGCGCCTGCCGCCTGTGCGGCGTCGAGCGCGTCTACGCCATGGGCGGCGCCCAGGCGATCGCCGCGCTCGCCTACGGCACCGAGACCGTGCGCCCTGTCGATGTCATCGTCGGACCCGGCAATCTCTACGTCCAGGAGGCAAAGCGCCAGCTCTCCGCGCTCGTCGGCATCGACGGCTTCGCCGGCCCCAGCGACCTCGCGGTCGTGCTCGGCGCCGACGCCGATTCGCGCGAGCTCGAGCTGGCCGCGCTCGACATGCTCGCCCAGGCCGAGCACGGCACCGGCAGCCTCGTCGTCGCGATCTCGACCTCGCCCGCCCAGCTCGACGCGCTTGCGCAGTCGCTCGAGCGCCAGATCCTCGCCTACCCGACCGTCGCCGACGCCGCCTGCGCGCTCATCGAGGCCGCGTCCCCGCGCGAGGCGATCGGGCTCGCCAACGCGCTCGCCCCCGAGCACCTGCAGCTGATCGGCGCCGAAATGGAGGCGCTCGCCACCCTCGTGCGCAGCGCCGGCTGCCTGTTCGTCGGCGCCGCCGCCGGCACCGCCTTCGGCGACTACGTCGCCGGCTCCAACCATGTGCTCCCGACCGGCGGCTCGGCCCGCTTCGCCTCGACGCTCTCCGCCCGCCACTTCCGCCGGCGCATGGCCGAAGTGCGGCTCGGCCCGGTCGGCGGGGACACGGTTCGCAAGCTCGCCGCCGCCGGCGTCCCGATCGCGCGCGCCGAGGGCTTTCAGGCGCACGCCGACTCGATGCAGGCCCGCGCCACGGGCGATCCGAGGATGGCCGACGAGTCCGCCACCGCGGGCGGTCCGAGGGCGGCCGACGATCCCGCCGTCGCGGGCGGTCCGAGGGCGGCCGACGATCCCGCCGACGCGGGCGATCAGACGGCGGCCGACGAGCCCGCCACCGCGGGCGATCCGCGCCCCTCGTCGTCGCACACCCCACGTAAGCTGACACCATGACCCGAACCGCCACGATCGAGCGCCGCACCGGCGAGACCGACATCGAGCTCACGCTCACGCTCGAAGGCAGCGGCGCCGGCACGCGCGCCACGGGCGTGGGCTTCCTCGACCACATGCTCGACCTGCTCGCCCGTCACGGAGCCCTCGACCTCGACGTCACCGTCAACGGCGACCTGCAGACCGGCGCCCACCACACCGTCGAGGACACCGCGCTCGCGCTCGGCCAGGCGCTCGACAGCGCTCTCGGCGACCGCGCGGGCATCACGCGCTACGGCTCCGCCCTCACGCCGATGGACGAGGCCCGCGCCAGCTGCGCCCTCGACATCTCCGGACGGCCCTTCACGCTGTTCGAAGCCGAGCTGCCCGCAGGCGCCACCGGCGGATTCGAGCACGAGCTCAGCGAGGAGTTCTTCCGGGCCCTCGCCAGCGCCGCCAAGCTCACCCTGCACCTGCGCGTCGAAGCCGGCACCAACGCCCACCACATGATCGAGGCCGCCTTCAAGGCCTTCGCGCGCGCCCTGCGCCAGGCGGTCGCGATCGACCCGACCGAGACCGGCGTCCCGAGCACCAAGGGCACGCTCACCGCATGAGGACGCTCAACACACCATCATGAGTCCATCTGAGGCGCCAGATCCAAGCGAGGAGCCGGACATGGCGCCCCGGATCGGGCTGGTCGACTATGGCATGGGCAACCGCCGCTCGGCCGAGAAGGCGCTCGAGCACGTCGGCGCGCGCGTGGCCGTGAGCGACGATCCGGCCACCCTCGGCGCCATGGACGGGCTCGTGCTGCCGGGCGTGGGCGCGTTTCCCGCCGGCATGGCCGCGATCCGCGCCCGGGGCCTCGACGAGCTGCTCGCCGAGCGGGTCGCCGCCGGCGTCCCGCTGCTCGGGCTCTGTCTGGGCATGCAGCTGCTGTTCGAACGCTCCGACGAGCACGGCGGCGCCGACGGGCTGGGTCTGCTGGCCGGCACCGTGCGGGCGCTCCACGCCGCCGACCTGAAGCTGCCCCACATCGGCTGGAGCGAAGTCCACTGGCGCCACGCCAGCCCGCTCGCCGACGACCTGCCCGACCCGATCTACCTCTACCACGTCCACAGCTACGCGCCCGTGCCAACCGACGAGGACGTCGTGCTCGCCACCGCCGACTACGGCGAGCCGTTCGCCGCGATCGTCGGAGCGGGGACCGTCTACGGCACCCAGTCGCACCCCGAGAAGTCCTCCACGCACGGTCTCACCCTGCTGAGGAACTTCACCCGCATCTGCGGCCGCGCCGCGGTGCCGACGTGATCCTGTACCCGGCGATCGACATCCTCGACGGCCGCGCCGTGCGCCTCACGAAGGGTGACTTCGACGCGCAGACCGTCTACGACGAGCACCCGCTCGCGGCGGCCCGCGGCTGGGTCGAGCAAGGCGCCACCCATCTCCACGTCGTCGACCTCGACGGCGCCAAGGCCGGCGCTCCCGTCAACCTCGAGCACCTGCGGCGGATCGCGCGCGACTCGGGCGTCCCGGTGCAGTTCGGGGGAGGGCTGCGCGCGACGGGCTCGATCGAGCGGGCCTTCGAGGCGGGCGCCGCGCGCGTGATTCTCGGCACCGCCGCATTCAGCGACCCCGACCTGCTCGACCACGCTCTGACCGCCTGGCCCGAGCGCGTGCTCGTGTCGGTGGACGTCCGCGGCGGCCGCGTCGCCACGCGAGGCTGGACCGACACCGTCGACGGCGCTCCCGCCACCGTGATCGCGCGCCTGCTCGAGCGCGGCGCCAACCGCCTCGTCTACACCAACGTCGACCGCGACGGCATGCTCCAGGGCCCCGACCTCGACGAAGTGCGAGCGGTTGCCGAGGCGGCTCGCGCGGAGGCTCGCGCCGGCAGCCTGATCTACTCGGGCGGAATCGGCCAGCTGGACGACCTGCGAAACCTTGCGGGCCTCGGCTCTCCGGCGCTCGACGGCGTGATCGTCGGCAAGGCCCTCTACGAGCGGCGCTTCACCGTCGCGCAGGCGCTCGAGGCGTTGGCCGGCTGATCGCGCAGTTCAAGCTACCTTGAGGCCGTGCACCTCAAGCGCGTCATCCCCTGCCTCGACGTCGACGCCGGCCGCGTCGTCAAGGGCGTCGAATTCCTCGACATCCGCGACGCCGGCGACCCGGTCGAACTGGCCGCCCACTACGACCGCGAAGGCGCCGACGAGCTCGTCTTCCTCGACATCACCGCCACGCACCAGCGTCGCGAGACGATCGCCGAGCTCGCCCGTCGCACCGCCAACGACGTCTTCATCCCGTTCACGATCGGCGGCGGCATCCGCTCGGTCAAGGACGCCCAGACCGTCCTCGACGCCGGCGCCGACAAGGTCTCCGTCAACAGCGCCGCGCTGCAGCGCCCCGAGCTGATCGACGAGCTCGCCCGCGTCTTCGGCTCACAGTGCGTCGTCCTCGCCGTCGACGCCAAATCCGCGCCGGCCGACGGCGCCCCGCGCTGGGACGCCTACGTCGCCGGCGGACGCACCTCCACCGGCCGCGACGCCGTCGCCTGGACCCGCGAGGCCGTCGACCGCGGCGCCGGCGAGATCCTGCTCACCAGCATGGACCGCGACGGCACCAACCACGGCTACGACCTCGCGCTCACCGCCGCCGTCAGCGGCGCCGTCGGCGTCCCGGTGATCGCCTCCGGCGGCGCCGGCGAGCTCGAGCACCTCGCGCAGGCCCTCGCCGCCGGCGCCGACGCCGCGCTCTGCGCCTCGATCTTCCACTACGGCCGCTTCACCATCGCCCAGGCCAAGCACCACCTCGCGGAGGCGGGTGTTGCGATCCGCCCCGCTTGACGCCCTGCGCGAGCTCCCGGGCGGACGCGAGCTGCTCGAGCTGGCCGCCGGGCGCGACGACGTCGAGCTCGTCGGCGGCGCCGTACGCGATCTGGTGCTCGGCCGGACCCCGCGCGAGCTCGACGTCGTGGTCGGCCGCGACGCCGACGCCTTCGCACGCGAGCTGGCTGCCCGCCTGGGCGCCTCGGCCGGCCACAGCCCCCGTGCCAGCCAGGATGCCGCCGCGACCTTTCACGATCGCTTCGGCACCGCCCTCGTCCGCTGGGAGCTCGATCCTGCCGACGCCCGCATCGGTGCCGAGGCCCGGATCGACATCGCGACCCGTCGCGCCGAGCGCTACCCCGCGCCCGGCGCGCTCCCCGAGGTGAGCGCGGGCACGCCCCAGCAGGATCTGAACCGCCGCGACTTCACCGTCAACGCGATCGCCCTGCCGCTCTCGGGTCCATCCGCCGGCAAGCTGCGCCCGGTCGACGATCGTGCCCTCGGCGACCTGGCCGAAGGACGCCTGCGCGTCCTGCACCCCCGCAGCTTCAGCGACGACCCCACGCGCCTGCTGCGCCTCGCCCGCTACAGCGCCCGGCTCGGCTTTCAGATCGAGCCGCACACCGCCGACCTCGCCGCGCAGGCCGTCGCCGAAGGCGCGCTCGACACCGTCTCGCGCGCCCGCATCGGCGCCGAGCTGCGCCTGGCGCTGGCCGAACCTGACGCGCTCGCCACGCTCGAAGCGATGGACCGGCTGGGGCTGCTGCGCGCGCTTCACCCTCAGCTGCGCTTCGAAACCGGGCTCGCCCGCGACGCGCTCGCGCTGCTCCGCCGCGGCCTCGACGGCGAGCCCGGCCGGCCCGACCTGCTGCTGCTAGCCGCGCTGCTGCGCTCGCTCGTCCAGGCGCTCGAGGTCGACGCGGAGGACGCGGCATACGCACTGCTCGACTCGCTCGAGATCCCCGCCGCAGATCGCGACCTGGCGCTCGACTCCGCGGTCGACGCCGACGCCCTGGCAGAAGAGCTCGGCGGCGCCGAAACCCCCTCCCAGATCCGCGAAGCCGTCGGCCATGCGCCACCCGAGCAGGTCGCGCTCGCGGGCGCCTGGGGACAGCGCGAGTGGGAGTTCTCCGAGGTGGTCGACGCCGCCGAAGAATGGCTTAAGCAGCTGCGCCACGTCCACCTCGAGATCAGCGGCGACGACCTGCTCGCGGCCGGCATCCCCGAGGGCCCCGAGATCGGGCGCCGGCTGCAGGCCGCGCTCGCGCGCAAGCTCGACGACGAGCTCGACGCCGGGCCCGACGCCGAGCTCCAGGCCGCGCTCGAGGCATAGATGGCACCGCCCCCGACGGACCCGTTGCGCTTCGACCTCACCGCAGGCGGCCAGGCGCTGTTCACCAGCCGCGCCCACGGCAACCTCTCGACGGTCCGCGCCCAGACGCGCGCGCAGGGCATGGGCGCGCGCGAGCGCCTGCGCCGCCAGCTCGAGCTGCGCCGACTCTGCGCCGGACCCCAGGTGCATGGCACCGACATCCAGCGCCTGCGCGCTCGCGACGGCGTCGGCGCCGAGCCGCTCACCGCCGCGGCCGATGGACGCGCCACCGCGCTCGCTGGAGTCGGCGTGATGGTCCTCACCGCCGACTGCCTGCCCGTGCTGCTCGGATCCGACCGCGCCGTGGCCGCCGTCCACGCCGGCTGGCGCGGACTGGCTGCGGGCGTCCTGGAGGAGGGCGTCCGCGCGCTGCGCGAGCTGACCGAGACCTCCCGCGAGCCGAACGAGACGTCGCGTGAGCCGAGCCGCACACCCGGGGCGCAGGGCCACGCTCGCGCCGAGCCCGAGCACCGCGACGGTGAGATCGTCGCGATCATCGGCCCGGGCGCCGGCCCGTGCTGCTACGAGGTCGGACCCGAGGTCCACGATGCATTCGACGGAGCTCACCGCGTGGGAAGCAACGTCGACCTGCCCGCGATCGCACGCGAGCGCCTGCTGCGTGCGGGCGTCGATCGCGTCGAGCACGTGCGGCTGTGCACGATCTGCGACGCGCGCTTCTTCTCCCACCGCCGCGAAGGCCAGGCCGCGGGCCGCCAGGCTGGTGTCGCGTGGCTGAGCTGATCCGCGTCGCGGACGCCGAGCGCATCGCCGAGAACCTGCGCGAGCTGCGCGCCCAGCTCGTCGACGCTGCCCGCCGTGCCGGCCGCGACCCGCGGCGGCTCGAGATCCTCGCCGCCACCAAGTACGTGGCCTGCGAGGATCTGCCGCTGCTCGCCGCCGCCGGGATCCGGCTCGTCGGCGAGAACCGCGCGCAGGACCTGCTCGCCAAGGTCGCCGCCCACGGCGAGCTGTTCGCATGGGACTTCATCGGCGCGCTCCAGAGCCGCAAGGTCCGCGCGATCCTGCCCAGCGTGCGCCTGATCCACTCGCTCGCCAGCGAATCGGCCCTGCGCGAGCTCGAGCGCCACCGCGCCCTCGCCCGTCCCGAGCTGCGCATCCTGATCGAGGTCAACGTCGCCCGCGAGCCCGGCAAGGCCGGGATCGCGCCGCACGAGCTCGAGCGCTACCTCGAACGCTCGCCGCTGCCGGTCGCCGGTCTGATGTGCATGCCGCCGCTCGCCGCCGACCCCGAGCGCAGCCGCCCGTGGTTCGCCGCGCTGCGCGAGCTCGCCGCGCTCCACGGCCTCGAAACCCTCTCGATGGGCACCTCGCAGGACTGCGTCGTCGCGGCCGAAGAGGGCGCAACGATCGTGCGCATCGGCACGAGGCTGTACTGTTAGCCGCGCTCGCCGGGCGTAACATGAGCGGCGACACTCGCTGCGCGAGCAGGGAAACACGCTCTGCGGGCGAACACGCACCTGAACCGATGGCTTTCCGCGACTCCTGGCACCGCGCGCTCGTCTATTTCGGCCTGGCCGAGGAGTACCACGACGACTACGACGACGACGACGCTCAGTCCGAGCGCGACGTCGAGGATCGCTACCGCGAGCGACCGAACGTGCGCCGCCTGCGCCGCCGCCGCGACGACTTCGACGACATCTTCGCCGACGACGAACCGGCCGGCGGCGGGCGATCGAATACCGTGCTGCGCTCTGTCGGCACCCGCGGCAACGGCGACGTGCGCGTCCACCTCGTCGTACCCAAGTCGTTCAACGACGCCCAGCAGATAGCCGACAAGTTCAAGGACTCGATCCCCGTCATCCTCAACCTGCAGGGCACCGAAACCGACCTCTCCAAGCGTCTGATCGACTTCGCCTCCGGCCTCACCTACGCCCTCGACGGAGGCATGCAGCGCATCGCCGACAAGGTCTTCATGCTGACCCCCCGCAACGTCGAGATCTCCGCCGAGGAGCGGGCAAGGCTAATCGAGAAGGGCTTCTTCAACCAGTCCTAGCCTGGGCGGGCGGCCGCGCGCAGGGCACGCCATGATCGCCTGTAGGCTGGCCCACTCATGCAGATAGGTCTGATCGGCTCCGGCAACATGGCGCGCGCGCTCGCGCGCGGCTGGGACCGTCCCGTGCTCTGCGCCGACCCCGTCGGCGAGCGTGCCCGCGCGCTCGTGGCCGAGGTCGGGGGGGAGGCCCTGGCGAGCAACGCCGAGGTCGCCCGGCGCGCGGACCTGGTCGTGCTCTGCCACAAGCCCGCGCAGCTCGACGACGTCGCCGCGCAGGTCGCACCACACGCGCGCGCGGTCGCCTCGATCCTCGCCGCGACGCCGCTGCTCGCGCTGAAGCGCGCCTATCCGGAGAAACCGGCGTACCGCTTCCTGCCGTCGCTGCCGGCCGAAGCGCGCGCCGGGGCGATCGTCTGCGCAGCCGACCCGTGGGCTGAGCGCGAGCAGCACGCGTGGGGCAGATCGCTGGAGCTCGACGAGCAGGTCCGCCAGCTGTTCGCCGAACTCGGCCTGCTCGTGGAGCTGCCCGACGAGCTCGTAGATGTCGCGATGGGCCTGATGTCCTGCGGACCGGCCTATGTGGCGCTCGTCGCCGAGGCGCAGATCGACGCCGGCGTGCGCCGCGGCATCCCCGCCGCCCAGGGCGCCGAGCTCGTCGTCGCGACGCTCGCCGGCACCGCCGAGCTGCTGCGCCGTCGCGCGGGCGACACCCACGCGATTCGCCGTGAGGTCGCCTCGCCGGGAGGCGTCACCGCGCGCGGCCTCGACGCGCTCGAGCGCGCCGGACTGCGCGCCGCCTTCAGCGACGCGCTCGACGCCGTGCTCGGGGAGCGGCGTTGAGGCCGGCCGGCGGGCCGGCCCGGATCCTCTCGGGCGGCGGGGCGGGCGGGCGAGCCTGGATCGTCTCGGGCGACGGGGCGGGCGGGCGAGCCTGGATGGTCCGCGACGAGAGCGCACGCGCGCGCGCGCGCACGCGCGCGTGGGTCGGCGTTTTGGTTCGCGTCCGCGGTTGCGCGGACGACCGCGGTGCCGGCGCTGACAGCCCGCACCAGAACCGACTCGAGCGCCGGTCGTGAGCGGGGTCCTCGCCGGCGTGCCGATCGCCACCGCGCGCACCCAGATCGCCGACTTCCTGTCGACCCTGATCTACGTGTACACGATCCTGATCATCGTCTACATAGTCGTGCAGCTGCTGTTCGCCGCGGGGCTGAAACCGCCATACTCACGCACCAGCGACGCCATCCTCGGCTTCCTGCGCGACATCTGCGAACCCTACCTGCGCATCTTTCGGCGCATCCTGCCGAGCTTCGGGGGGATCGACTTCAGCCCGCTGATCGCGATCATCGTGCTCGGACTCGTCAACGAGATCGTCGTGCAGGGCATCATCCACGGCTGATCGTCCGCGGAAGACCGGTCTGTGCGCACGTTCCTCGCGAGCCCCTACGTACGCGCCGTGATCGTGATGATCAGCGTCCTCGCGCTCGACCAGCTCAGCAAGCACCTGGTTTCGAGCTCGATCGTGCGCGGCGAAGAAGTCAAGGTGCTCCCGGGCATCCAGCTCGTGGACACTCGCAACCACGGCGTCGCGTTCGGCCTCGCCGCCGGCAGCCAGGTCGCCGTCACGGTGCTCGTCGGCCTCGCCCTGGTGGCGCTGCTCGCGTACTTCCTCACCCACGCCTCGCGCCCGCTGATCTGGCTACCGACGGGACTACTGCTCGGAGGCGCCCTCGGCAACCTCCTCGACCGCATCCGCGACGGCTCGGTCGTGGACTTCATCAAGCTCCCGCTCGGCTGGCCGCCCTTCAACCTGGCCGACACGGCGATCGTGATCGGCGCCGCGCTGCTGCTGCTCGTGATCGAGACGCCGAGATCGAAAGCCGCGGGATCCTCCCGATAATCGAGGCGCATGCCCGAGTTCGAGATCGTCCATGAGGACGAGCACCTGTTGATCATCGACAAGCCCGCCGGCTTGGTCGTGCACCCGGCGCGCGGCCATCGCGAGGACACGCTCGCGCAGCTGCTCGGTCCGCTCGCCGCGGGCGGCTCGGATCCCGGGCGCGCGGGCATCGTCCATCGCCTCGACCGCGACACCTCGGGCCTGATGGTGGTCGCGCGCTCCGAGCGTGCCCACGAGCTGCTCGAGCACGCGCTCGCCGCCCGCCGCGTGCGGCGCGAGTACCTGGCGCTCGTCCACGGCCGCCCGCCGTCGCGCACCGGCACGATCGACGCTCCCGTCGGACGGGACCCGCGCGTGCGGACGCGCATGGCCGTCGAAGGCGCGCAGGCGCGCGAGGCTCGCACCCACTTCGAGATCGAGCGCCCGCTGCCGCGCTTCACGCTCTTGCGCCTGCGCCTCGAGACCGGCCGCACGCACCAGATCCGCGTCCATCTCGAGGCGATCGGCCATCCCGTCGCCGGCGACCCGACCTATCACGGCGCCGTCGCCGCCGACGTGCTCGGGCTGCGCCGCCAGTTCCTGCACGCCGCGCGCCTATCGTTCGCGCACCCGATCACGGGCGCCACGATCGACGTCAGCTCGCCGCTGCCGCCGGACCTGCGCGACGCTCTGGGCCGCGCCGAGCTCGACGCCTGAAGCGCGCCGAGGGCCGGGCCAGCCGCGCCGGCCGGTCGCTCGAGCCGCGCGGGCCGGTCACGTGGGCTATTCTGAGGCACTTATCGACCTTCGACCCGCGCGCAGCTTGCTTGCGGCCCTGCCCGGACGGCGACACAGTCGCACGCTCCGGGTCCGCGGCGCCCGCTCGGACGCATCACGTACACATCGTCAACAAAGGGAGCACAAGCCCGTGGCTGAAGTAGGTATCGCGGAGTTGCTCGAGGCCGGCGTCCACTTCGGCCACCAAACCCGCCGCTGGAACCCGAAGATGCGCCGCTTCATCTACGGCGAGCGCAACGGCATCTACATCATCGACCTGCTCAAGACGGCAGCGCTCTTGAAGCAGGCGCAGGAGTTCGCCGGCACGCTCGCCCATCGTGGCGGCGTCGTGCTGTTCGTCGGCACCAAGAAGCAGGCGCGCGACACCGTCCGCGACGTCGCCGAGCGCGCCGACATGCCATATGTCAATCATCGCTGGCTCGGTGGTCTGCTCACCAACTTCCAGACGATCAGCCAGCGCATCCGCCGGCTGCACGATCTCGAGCGCTACGAGGCCGAGGGCCAGCTCGCATTGCTGCCCACCCGCGAGCGCATGTCCGCCCAGGCCGACCTGATCAAGCTGCGCGCCAACCTCGGCGGCGTCAAGAACATGCAGCGCGTCCCGGACGCGATGTTCGTGATCGACCTCAAAACGGAGATGATCGCGGTCCGCGAGGCCCAGCGCCTGCGCATCCCGATCATCGGCCTGGTCGACACCAACTGCGACCCCGACGGCATCGACTTCGTGATCCCCGGCAACGACGACGCGATCCGCTCCTGCGCGCTGATCACGCAGGCGATCGGCGACGTCGTCGCCGACGGGCACTCCGTGTTCCGCGCCGAGGAGCAGCGCGCCCGCGAAGAAGCCGAAGAGCGCGCCCGCCTGGAGGCCGAGGCGCGCGCGCGTCGCGAAGCCGAGGAGCAGGCCAAGCGCGAGGCCGAAGAACAGGCCAAGCGCGAAGCCGAAGAGCGCGCCGCGCGCGAGGCCGCCGAGGCCCAGGCCGCCGCTGCGGCCGCGGCTCAGCAGTCCGCGCCACAGCCAGCGCCGCCCGCCGCGCAGCAGGCGGCGCCGCAGGCACCGGCCCCTGCTGCGCCGCAACAGACGCCGGCCGCGCAGCAGGCGGCGCCGCAGGCACCCGCCTCAACCGCACCGCAACAGACGCCCGTCGCGCAGCAGGCGGCGCCGCAGGCACCGGCCCCTGCTGCGCCGCAACAAGCGCCGCCCGCCCCACGGCAACCCGCGCCGCAGGCGCCGCCGCCCGAGGCGCAGCAACCCACGCCGGCCCAGCCGCCCGCACAGGCGCCACCCGAGGCGCCGTCTGCGCCCGCTCCCGAGCCGGCACCGGAGACATCGCCGGATCCGGTCGCAGCAGCGCCGCCTGAGCCGACTCCCGAGCCCGTCCCCGCTCCGACCGACGCCGCACAGCCGGCGCAGGCGGTCAACGGCGAGCCCGCATCCGAGGCCGCGCCCGACGCCCAGCCCGAACCAGCCGTCGCCGAGGCGCAACCGGCGCCCGTCGCCGACGGCGCCGCGGGCGAGGAGGGCAACGCGTGAGCGCCACCGCGCCGAACATCTCAGCCAAGGACGTCAAGGCGCTGCGCGACCGCACCGGCGCGGGCATGATGGACTGCAAGAAGGCGCTGGCCGAGTCCGGGGGCGACGTCGAGAAGGCGATCGAGATCCTGCGCCTGCAGCAGGGCAAGAAGATCCAGGATCTCGGCGAGCGCACCGCCACCGAGGGCACGGTCCAGGCCTACATCCACGCCGGGGCCAAGGTCGGCGTGCTGATCGAGGTCGACTGCAACACCGACTTCGTCGCCAACAACGAAGACTTCGTCGGCTTCGCGCGCGACGTCGCGATGCAGATCGCCGCCAGCCCGACGGTCGGCTACGTGAGCCGCGAGGACGTCCCTGCGGACGTGCGCGACGCCGAGGCGCGCATCTACGAGCAGGAAGCCGCCGAGCGCCCCGAGAACGTCCGTGAGAAGATCGTCGCGGGCAAGCTCGACTCCTGGTACCGGACGGTCGCGCTGCTCGAGCAGGAGCTGCACAACCCCAAGTTCGAGGGCAAAACCGTGCAGCAATTGCGCGACGACCTCGCCGCCAAGACCGGCGAGAACGTCGTCATCCGGCGGTTTACAAGGTTCGCGGTGGGACAGTAGGCTCCCGGCGGATGTCCGCCGAGCCCGCCTTCGAGCGCATCCTGCTCAAGCTCTCCGGCGAGGCGCTGATGGGGGAGCTCGAGTTCGGCACCGACCCCGAGCGCGTCGCGGCCGTCGCGCACCAGGTCAGCGAGGTGCGCGACCGCGGTGTGCAGGTCGCGATCGTCGTGGGCGCCGGCAACATCTACCGCGGCATGCGCGGCGCCGCCCAGGGCATGGACCGTGCCACGGCCGACTACATGGGCATGCTCGCCACCGTCCTGAACGCGCTGCCGCTCCAGGACGCGCTCGAGAAGGGCGGAACCGACACGCGCGTGATGAGCGCGCTCGGCGTATCCGAGGTGGCCGAGCCGTACATCCGCAGGCGCGCCATCCGCCACCTCGAGAAGGGGCGCGTCGTGATCTTCGCGGCCGGCACCGGCAACCCGTTCTTCACCACCGACACCGCCGCCGCGCTGCGCGCCGCCGAGGTGCACGCCGAGATCATCCTGATGGCCAAGAACGGCGTCAAGGGCGTCTACAGCGCCGACCCGGCGACCGATCCGGGGGCGACCTTCATACCCGAGATCACCCACATGGAGGCGATCGAGCGGCGCCTGCGCGTGATGGACTCGACCGCATTGGCGCTCTGCATGGACAACGGCATGCCGCTGAACGTGTTCAACATGGACGATGAAACGAGCCTCGCGCGGATAATCTCCGGGGACCGCGTGGGCACGCTCGTATCGACACCGACAGGAGACAGCGATGGCAACTGAGATGATCGACGCACTGCTCGAGGATGCGCGCGAGCGGATGGCGAAGTCGGTCGAGTCCGCCCAGCACGAGTTCTCGACCGTGCGCACCGGCCGAGCCAGCCCGGCGCTGCTCGACCGCGTCGTGGTCGACTACTACGGCGCCGCCACGCCGCTGAACCAGCTCGCGACGATCTCGGCGCCCGAGGCCCGGCTGATCACCGTCCAGCCCTACGACAAGTCCTCGATCAAGGCGATCGAGAAGGCCATCAACGAGTCCGACGTCGGACTCAACCCGTCCAACGACGGCAACCTGATCCGGCTCGCCGTGCCCGAGCTGACCGAGGAGCGCCGCCGCGAGCTCGTCAAAGTCGTGCGCAATCTCGCCGAGGAGGGCCGCGTCGCGATCCGCAACGTCCGGCGCGACGTGCTCCACCACCTGCGCGAGCTCAAGAGCGCCGGCGAAGCCTCCTCGGACGACGAGCACCGCGCCGAGGTCGGGCTGCAAAAGCTCACCGACGAGCGCGTGCACGAGCTCGACGCCGTGCTCAAGACCAAGGAAGGCGAGATCCTCGAGGTTTGATGGGCTCAGGCCCCAGGTACGTCGCGATCATCACCGACGGCAACGGGCGCTGGGCGCGCGCGCGGGGGCTCAGCGTGAACGAGGGCCACGACGCCGGCGCCGACACCGTCAAGGCGCGCCTGCGCGACGCCGTCGACCTGGGTGTGCAGGAGCTGACCGTGTACTCGTTCTCGACCGAGAACTGGTCGCGTCCCGCCGAGGAGGTCGACGGGCTGATGGCGATGTTCGCCCGGCGCATCGCGCAGGAGACCCCCGAGCTGGACGCGGAGGGCGTGCGCATGCGCTTCATCGGACGGCGCGAGGGCGTGCCGGCGGAGCTCGTCGAGCGCATGCGCTGGGCCGAGGCGCTGACCGACGCCAACCGCCGGATCACGCTGTTCGTCGCGTTCAACTACGGTGGACGCGCGGAGATCATCGACGCCGCGCGGCGCTTCGCCGGCGGCAGCGAGGAGGAGTTCAGACAGTGCCTGTACGCGCCGGAGATGCACGACCCCGACCTGATCATCCGCACGAGCGGCGAGCGCCGCCTGTCGAACTACCTGCTCTGGCAGTCCGCCTACTCCGAGCTCGTGTTCCGCGATGAGCTCTGGCCCGACTTCGGCCGCGAGGCGCTCGAGCAGTCGCTCGCCGAGTTCTCCGAGCGCCGGCGCCGCTTCGGTGGCCGCTGATCGGCGTGGCGCCCACGATCCCAACGCCGGCGCCGCCGCCCGCCTCGAGCGCGTTCGAGCGGGATCGATGCTGATGCCCTCTGGCAGCCGCGCATCGACGCGCATGCGACCCGCCGCCCGCGGTCGCGCCGGAGCGCGCCGCGCGCGTGGCGCCCGCGGCGCGGAGACGGCACGCGCGGACCGTGGCTCGGATCTCAGCGCGCGCATCCTCGCGGCGCTGCCGGCGATCGCGCTGGCGCTGTTCCTGGTGATCGAGGGCGGTGTGATCTTCGCGCTCGGCGTGTTCGTGCTCGGCTGCCTGTGCATGCACGAGCTGTACGCGATGTACGCGCGCGCGCGTCCGCTGCGCCTGGGCGGGTTCATCGCGCTCGCCGGCCTGATCGCGGCCGCGCAGTACGGCAGCCAGTTTCAGATCCTGCTGGTCGCCGTGGCCGCGCTGCCGTTGCTGTTCGCGTTCGCGATCACCCAGCCGCGCCCGAGCGTCGGCAGCCTCGCGCTGACGCTGCTCGGCATCTACTGGATCGGCTTCGCGCTCGCCCATGCGGTGCTGCTGCGCGGGCTGCCGCACGGCGAGGGCATTGTCATCGACGTGCTGGTCGGCACGTTCCTGGGCGACACGGGGGCATACCTCGGCGGGCACCTGTTCGGCCGGCGCCGGCTCGCGCCGCGCATCTCGCCGGGCAAGACCGTCGAGGGCCTCGTGGTCGGAATGGTCTGCGCCGTCGCGGGCGTCTGGCTGGCCAGCCGCTACCAGCAGTGGCTGCCGGGCTCGCACGCGCTCGTGCTCGGCGTCGGCGTGGCGCTCGTCGCGCCGGTCGGCGACCTGTTCGAGTCGTTCATCAAGCGCGACGCCGGCGTCAAGGACTCGGGAACGCTGTTTGGGGCGCACGGCGGCGCGCTCGACCGGCTCGACGCGGTGCTGTTCGTGGCTGTTGTGAGCTATTACATCTGGTTTGCGTACGTGCACTAGGGCTGCCGCTTGGCCCGACCACCGGCATTTTGGGCCTCTGTCGCGGGATCGACGTTCTGCGCGGTGCTCACGTCCCAAGTCTGTAACCCCGCTGTGAACCGAAAGTAACGACATATGTCACGTCGAAACGTGCTTGCTGTGATCGTGGTCACGACTCGTCGCAGGGATGTCCGCTAGCCTTCGGTGCGCAGGCCAATACACACTACACATGAAGGGGGGCAGCACATGCGCGTCAGGCAGCGCATAAGCATCGCGGGAGCGATCCTGGCAATCGTGCTGATGCTCAGCGCACTCACGGCGGCGAGCGCGTCCGCCGCAGCCAAAAAACTGGACCTAACCTGGGACTTCGAAGTCAACCAGCTGAAAACGGGCGAAGAATTCAAGATGGCCAACGACAGCGATATCGCGTTCGAAACAACCGCGGGAGGCGTCAAGTGCGAAGCAGCATTCTACCCTGAAGAACAGGGTTTTCTCGGTAAGGATGAGACCAACAACGAAAAGACGGACAAGCTCGAACTCGATTATGCATACGGCGGGATCTACCTCGGACGAGTGTGCGCGAGCACGCTCGGTTTGGGCACAGAAGCCCTCGTGGCCGTTTACAATCCCTCCGGCAGCCTGGGAACGCTGAGCCTGGGCGCGAACGGGAAGGCGTCGTTCAAGACGCCGAGCACGTCGGAGCCTGCGTATGTCTTGGAGTACTTCCTGAACACGGACGACGAATGCTATTACACGTTCACGAAACTCAGCGGTACGCTGAGCATCGGTTATTTGACTGAAATTACTTTCAGCAACCAGAAACTCAAGCTGGACAAGACGATCTCCAACAAACTCTGTCCAAAGACCGCGAAGCTAACAGCCCCATTCGAGTATCAGACGACTGGGGAACTAGGGTGGTACATCTTCAACCACCTCACCTCGTAGTACCGACGCGATATCCGAGCGAGGCGGTGGGTGGACGTTGGTCCGCTCACCGCCTCGTCGCTCAAACGCCGCTCAGTGCGTGCGCGCCGCGATCACGCTTTCGATCTTCGCGCCGACCGCCGGCATGCGTTCGCTGACTTCGCGCATGTAGTGCGCGGTGAGCGTGACGATCCGCACGGGTGAGGTCGCGACGATGCTCGCGTTGCGCTGCCCGCCGACCGTTCGGCGACGGCTCCCCTGCGCAGACCGATCCAGGGGTATTGAAAAGCGATCTAGGAGTGGATCTCGCAGACGCGCTGTTCGCTCTGCCCTTCCGGGGTGCCCGCATGCCGGCCAGGCTCGGTGGCGACGGCTGTGTAAGGACCGCCCTGCGGTTGCATCAAAGTGGACGACCATTTGTGTTTGCGCACACGAACAGTCTGCTGGGCGACCTCGATGCCCGCTGCCGTCGTGCCCTGGTACAGGTGGATCGTCACCGGCAATTTGCCGCTCGCCAAGCCGTAGTATGCGCATTCGCCTGAGGCCTCGATCGTGACCACCGGCGGTTCGTGAGGTTTTCTGGCCGCGGCCGTGCCCGCCAGACCAAGAACCCCGAGCCCGACTCCGAGGGTGAGGACGGCTCGTCTCATCGCCCAGGGAATCCTACCAGCGCGCGACAGCCTGTGTCCGTGCCGGTCCTCACGTTTGGCGGAATCGAGCTCTGCCCTGGCAGAAATCTCCGGATAGGAGCTAGGCCTGTTTCGTTCGAGGGACGACTGATGTAGTCAGCGGCCCAGCCGAGCCGATTGTGCGGAAGACTACTGACGCTGGTTCGGTAATTTCCCGCAAACGGCGGGGAACGCAGGTGAGATGTGAACCGTACGTAAAGCTGCCGTTGCATGTCACAACACGACATCAGGAGCGCCACGATCCTGTGTGACCGAGGTCACTGCCGGCCGCCCGAGTGTCCGGTAGCCTTTGGCACGCAGGCAACCTAAACCAACACAAGCAGGGGGGTAGCACATGCACCTCAGGAGTGCTGTTGCAACGATCGTCGGCTGCTCGCTGATGGGCCTCATGCTCTTGGCTGGGACCGCGCAGGCAGCTCCACCGCGGACATCCGCCGATAGCGGCAGGCCACCTGGCATACCGGCGGTGAAAAAACCGAAAAAACTAAAAGGTAAGAAATTCCACGCGTACGGCCCGGGCCTCGAACTTTACGCGGGTTGTGCCCACTACTCACCCGAAGGTTGCATCTTCGAAACGTACAGCAAAACGAAAGTGTGGACGTTCTCCGAATTCGCGCCCTTGGAAGAACCGTACGGGCCGTACGAAGAATTCAAGGAAAAATACGGCAAAAAGACGTACACGTATGCCTACTTCTACTACTACTACGACGAATGTGTGATAGCAACTGAAAAGGTCAAAGGCAGCTACTACGGCGGCTACTACTGTCCTAACAGCGAAGGCTACTACGAAGAAATCGAACCGCTCGACATCATAAAGTAGGCTGAAGCCAACCGTAATACTTGGCCCTCGACTCTTCGGCAGCTCTCAGCGAGCTGCCGAAGAGGGCCGAGCCTTCAGCCCCAGGCCTCAGTGCGTGCGCGCAGCGATCACGCTTTCGATCTTCGCGCCGATCGCCGGCATGCGTTCGCTGACTTCGCGCATGTAGTGCGCGGTGAGCGTGACGATCCGCACGGGCGAGGTCGCGACGATCGTGGCGTTGCGCTGACCGCCGACCGTGAGCACGGCCAGCTCGCCGAAGAAGTCGCCGGGGCCCATCGTGTCGATCGTCTCGCCGTTGCGGACCACGTTGACTGTCCCCTGCTCGATCACCATGAACTCGTACCCGTAGTCGCCCTGGATCACGAGCGTCGTGCCGGCCGGGGCCTCGAACTCGTCGACCACGCGCGCGAGCATGTTCAGCTCCGCCGGCGAGAGGTCGGCGAACGGACGCAGCTGCTTGAGACGAGAGGCTTCCATCGGCGCGGCCGGGATTCTCGCACAGCCATTTCATCCGGAAGATGCTCGGCGCGTGTGAGAATGCGGCGATGGCTGAGAATCTCCGCGAGCGAGCTGCGCGCCCCTGCCGGCTGCTCGTGCTCGGCTCCACCGGCTCGATCGGCGTGCAGGCGCTCGACGTCTGCGCCCAGGAGCCCGAGCGCTTCGAGCTGGTCGGGCTGTCGGCCGACCGTTCGTGGGAGGAGCTCGTCGGGCAGGCCGTTGCACATGGCGTCGAGCGGATCGCCCTTGCCGACGCCGACGCGGCCGCGCGCGCCGCCGAGGCGTGGACCGACGGCGAGGTGCTCAGCGGCGCGCAGGGGCTGGTCGAGCTCGTGGTCGGCTCCGGCGCCGATCTCGTGCTCAACGCGCTCGTCGGCTCCGCCGGCCTGGGGCCGACCGTCGCCACCCTCGGCGAGGGCATCGACCTCGCGCTCGCCAACAAGGAGTCGCTCGTAGTCGGCGGCGAGCTCGTCAGCGCGCTCGCCGAAGCGACCGGCGCGCGCATCACCCCGGTCGACTCCGAGCACACGGCCCTGCACCAGCTGATCTCCGGGCAGCCCGCCGGCGCGGTCGAACGGCTGACGATCACGGCCAGCGGCGGCCCGTTCCGCGGCCGCACGCGCGCGGAGCTCGAGGGCGTCACCGTGGAGCAGGCGCTGGCGCATCCGACCTGGGCGATGGGCGGCAAGATCACGATCGACTCGGCCACGCTGATGAACAAGGGCCTCGAGCTGATGGAGGCCCATCACCTGTTCGGAACGCCGTACGAGCGCATCGACGTCGTCGTGCACCCGCAATCGCTCGTGCACGGCCTGATCCAGCTGGCCGACGGCGCGATGCTCGCGCACATCGGCCCGCGCGACATGCGCATCGCGATCTCCTACGCCCTGCACGGCGGTGAAAGCGTGCAGGTGCTCGTGGGCGATGGGGAGGACCAGGCTGGGGGTGGAGCTGGCGGTCGGGGCGAAGCTGGCGATGGGGGCGAAGCTGGCGGTGGCACCGGGGGCCTGGACAGCCGGCGGCGACCGCTCGCCCCGCTCAGCCTCGCCGAAGTGGGCGCGCTCACGTTCGAACCCGTCGATCTGGAGGCCTTTCCCTGCCTGCGCCTCGCGCGCGCGGCCGCCCAGGCAGGCGGCACCGCGCCCTGCGTCCTGAACGCGGCCAACGAGATCGCCGTGCACGCGTTCCTCGCCGGCCGACTCGGCTTCAACGGCATCGCCGACACGATCGAGCGCACGCTCGAGCTCACCGACGCCGAGCCCGTGCGCGACTTCGAGTCGCTCTACGACGCCGACCGGCGCGCCAGACTGGCGGCAAACGAGCTCGTGGCTGCCAAACTGGGGGCATGAGCTGGCTGCTGACGATCCTCGGGCTGATCGCGCTGATCATCCTGCACGAGCTCGGCCACTTCATCGCCGCCAAGGCCGTCGGCATGCGCGTCGAGCGCTTCTCGCTGTTCTTCCCGCCGACGCTCGCGCGCGTGCGTCGCGGCGAGACCGAGTACGCCGTCGGCGCCCTGCCGCTCGGAGGCTACGTGAAGATCACCGGCATGACCCCGGAGGAGATCGAGGACGCTGAGCCCGCGGTCGCGGCGCGCGCGTACTGCAACCAGCCGCCGTGGAAGCGCATCGTCGTGATCCTTGCCGGTCCAGCGGTGAACCTGCTGATCGCGTTCCTGATCTTCTGGGTGATCCTGCTGAGCGCCAACTACAACGGCGACCTCACGCTCGGCAACCTCAACCCGTCGATCCCGACGCTCACGGCGACCACGCGCGTGCAGGGGGTCGAGAAGGCGATGCCCGCCGACGGAGCCCTGCGCCCGGGCGATCGCATCCTCGCGGTCGACGGCCACCACGCGACCGTGGGATCTGCGAAACGCGCGATCGCCTCGCACCGCTGCGCGGGCGCGCAGACGCAGGGCTGCCGGGCGGCCACGCCGGCAAAGCTGACGGTCGATCGCCATGGTCGCGTGCTCACGCTCAGTATCTACCCCCGCTACAACAAGGAAGCCGGCACGATGATGATCGGCTTCTTCTTCGGTGCCGCGCCGCGCCAGATCGGCGCCGTTGCGGCAGCCGGCACCGCGCTGCACGAGATGTGGACCACCACCACCAGCCTGGTCTCGGGGATTGGACGCGCCCTCACCAACGAAAAGGCCCGCGGCCAGGTCCACACGATCATCGGCATCAGCGAGATCGCCGACGAAGCGGTCGCCGCGGGCGCCGGCTACGGGCTCGTGATCCTCGCGTTCATCTCGCTCGTGCTCGCCGTCGTCAACCTGTTCCCGTTCCTGCCGCTTGACGGCGGCCACGTGGTGTGGGCGCTCGCCGAGAAGGTGCGCGGACGGCGCGTCTCGGTCACCGCCATGTGGCGCTACAGCTCGGTCGGGATCATCCTGTTCGCGTTCCTGTTCATCAACGGCCTCAGCAACGACATCGGCCGGCTGGGGGGTTGATCCGCGATGCGTGGCTTCAAGAACTTCCTGATGCAGGGCGAGCTGATCGTGATCGCCGTCGGGCTGGTGGTGGCGCTGGCCTTCAGCACGCTCGTCAAAGCCTTCACGGACAACATCATCACCCCGCTGATCAACGCCGCCGGCGGCGGCGGCGCGGGCGCCCAGGGGCTCGGCTGGACGGTCAACGGCCAGCGCATCACGTTGGGCGCGTTCATCTCGGCGATCATCTACTTCATCATCTTCATGGCGGTCATCTACTTCGTGATCGTCGTTCCGTATCGCGCCTACATGAAGCGCCGCGGCGTCACCGTCTTCGGCGAGCCCGAGCCGACCAAGACCTGCCCGCACTGCCTGTCGGACGATCTGCCGACAGCGGCCACGAAGTGCAAGCACTGCGCCAGCGAGCTCGAGCCGGCAGTCGCCTGAAGCAGGTCGGCATCGGCGCGGGCGGTCCGTGGCCCGAGCGATCTCGGGCACGGGCGATCGGCGTTTGGCCCGCGGGCCCGCCGCTCACGCGCTGGGCGCGCGCACGCACACCCAGCTCTTGACCAGCGGGCCGAAGCGCTCCGCCCGTGCCGGGCCGAACAGCGCTTCGAGCTCTGAGCGCCGCAGCAGCTCGATCTGCTCCCACTCGTCCGCGGCGCCCAGCCGCCAGTAGCGGCGGCGAGCGCGTGCGGGCAGCCAGTGCGCGAACGGCAGCAGCGCGTGCGGCTCCAGGGGGAACGAGAACGCCGGTGTCTGCACCAGCCAGCCGCGGCCCACGCGGCGAAGCTCGGCCGCGAACGCTGCGCGACGCGTGCGTGGCACGTGCTCGATCACGCTCGAGCAGTACACGAGATCGAACTCGTCCTCGGCGAACGGCAGCCCCGCGGCGGCGTCGGCGCGCACGAACGGTCCTGGGTATCCCGGGCGCTCGCACAGGTCCACGCCGGTGATGTCGAGCTCGGGCTCGAAGGCGCGCAGCCCGAGCGCCCCGCAGCCGAGGTCGAGCACGCGCGCGTCAGGAGGGAGAACGGCGAGCGCGAAGAAACGCTCGTGCCGGCGCACACGCGCGCGCGCGGCCAGCGGTGAGGCGAAACGTGCCAACGGCCCGCGCGCGGTGCCGTAGACGTCGGTGACAGGGGCGCTTGCCCGGGCGGACTCCGGAGGGGGAGCGTCGGGCGGGTTGACGCTAGACGCGGCTGCGTCCGGCCGGGAGGCGTCGGGGGGAGAGGCGCTCATGGCTGTCGGGAGGCTGGCTCCATCGTAGAATCACGGTAGATGGCCTCGCAGCGGCAGATCAAGGTCGGCGGCGTCCCGATCGGGGGCGGCGCCCCGGTGGCGGTTCAGACGATGACCAAGACCGAGACCGCCAACCTCGCGGCCACGATGGCCCAGATCCGCGACGTCGCCGCCGCCGGCGCGGACATCGTACGCGTGGCGGTGCCCCGCGAGCGTGACGCCGAGGCACTCAGGCAGATCGTGGCCGAATCGCCGATCCCGGTGATCGCCGACATCCACTTCAACCACACGCTCGCGCTGAAGGCGATCGAAGCGGGCGCCGATTGCGTGCGCCTGAACCCCGGCAACATCGGCGGTCCCGACAAGGTCGCCGAGGTGATCGCGCTGGCCAACCAGCGCGGCACGCCGTTGCGCGTCGGTGTGAACTCGGGCTCGCTGCCCAAGCACCTGCGCCAGCTCGAGTACGACAACCCCGTCGAGGCGCTCGTCAGCGCCGCCGTCGAGACCGTCCAGCTGATGGAGCGCCTGGACTTCACGAACTTCAAGGTCTCGATGAAGTCGACCTCGGTGCCCAACACGATCGCCTCCAACCGCCTGCTGGCCGAGCGCATTCCCTATCCGCTGCACCTCGGCGTCACCGAGGCCGGCACCAAGTGGTCGGGCTCGCTGAAGTCGGCCGTCGGTCTCGGCACGCTGCTCGCCGACGGGATCGGCGACACGATCAGGATCTCGCTGTCCACCTTCCACGCCGAGGAGGAGGTCAAGGTCGCGTGGGAGATCCTCAAGGCGCTCAAGCTGCGCGACCGTGGCCCCGTGCTGATCGCCTGCCCGACCTGCGGGCGCCTGCAGTTCGACATGGACACGGTCGTCGCCGAGGTCGAGCAGCGCCTGGAGCAGTACGAGGACCCGATCGAGGTCTCGGTGCTCGGCTGTGCCGTCAACGGCATCGGCGAGGCCCGCCACGCCGACTTCGGCATCACCGGCGCCAAAGACATGGGCATGATCTACTCCAAGGGCGAGCCCCTGAAGAAGGTCCCCACCGAGCGCCTGGTCGACGAGCTGTTCAAGGAGATCGACCGCTACTACGCGGCCGGCAAGAAGGTCGAGCGCGATGAGCTCGAGGCCGCCGAGGCGCGCGCGTGGCTGGCCGAGAACGAGGACGCCACGCAGATGACGCCCGAGCGCATGGCCGCGCTCGAGGCGGCCGCCGCGCAGGAGGCCGACGCGGTGCTCGAGTCGATGCTCGAGCCGGCCGGGGCCGGCGCAACGCCTGACGGCGCCGCGCCCGACGGGAACGGCGCGGCTCTGGACGAGGCCGTCTCGCCGGTGGCGGGCCGGCGGTTTTCGCGGGGATAGTCCGCGAGGAGCGTGCGGGCGGCTCGACGCCGAGTGAAGAGGATGGTCGGCCGGGATGGCCGACCGTGGTAACGGCCGGCGCACGCGGAGCGTTCACGGACTCAACCAAGAAGCGGAGCGTGCGCCGGCCTGAAGGCCGGACGCCGGTTACATCGCCGGGCTTGAACTCAGCCCAAGCTCAGCCCGTCGCCGCGAACCGCTCGGCGACCTTCGGCCAGTTGACCACGTTCCACCAGGCGTCGATGTAGTCGGGGCGGCGGTTCTGGTACTTGAGGTAGTAGGCGTGCTCCCAGACGTCCACGCCCAGCAGCGGCGCCTGGCCGTTTGAGATCGGGCTGTCCTGGTTGGCGCTGCCGACGATCTGAAGGCCCGAGCCGTCGTGCACCAGCCACGACCAGCCCGAGCCGAACTGGTTGACGCCGGTGGTCTTGAGCTTCGCCTGGAAGTCTGAGAACGAGCCGAACGCCGCGTCGATCGCAGCCGCGAGGTCGCCGCTCGGCTGGCCGCCGCCGTCCGGGCTCATGTTCTCCCAGAACATCGTGTGGTTGTAGTGCCCGCCGCCGTTGTTTTTGACCGCTCCCTTCTTGTCGCCGAGGCTGTCGAGGTTCTTCAGGACCTCCTCCACGGGCTTGTCCGCCCACTCGGTCCCCTCCAGCGCGGCGTTCGCTTTGTCCACGTAAGCCTGGTGGTGCTTGTCGTGATGGAATTCCATCGTCGCCTTGTCGATGTGCGGCTCGAGCGCGTCATATGCGTACGGCAAGGGCGGAACTGTGTAGGCCATCGTGGAGCTCCTTCCGGGACGGTCGCGGTCGATCAGCGTGGTGCGCAAGCTGTTCTATCAGAGGGATGGTTACCCTCTGCCTCCCGATGCCACGCCTGTCCGAGTATCTGCTGCCGACCGAGCGCGAGCCGCCTGCCGACGCCGAGGCCCTGTCGCACAAGCTGATGGTCAGGGCCGGCCTGGTCAGGCAGATGGGGGCAGGCCTGTGGACCTGGCTGCCCGCCGGCTGGCGCGTTCACGAGCGGGTCGTGCAGATCGTGCGCGAGGAGATGGACGCGATCGGCGGCCAGGAGATGCTGATGCCGGTGCTCCAGCCCGCCGAGATCTGGCGCAGGACCGGGCGTCTGGACATCGACGAGCTGTTCAAGCTCCACGACCGCAAAGGCGCAGAGCTGGTGCTCGCGATGACGCACGAGGAGGCCGTCACGTTCCACATCGCGCAGATCGTTCGCTCCTACCGCGACCTGCCGCTGGTCGTCTACCACTTCCAGGTCAAGGAGCGCGACGAGCCACGCCCGCGCGCGGGGGTGCTGCGCACGCGCGAGTTCATCATGAAGGACGCCTACAGCTTCGACCGTGACCAGACCGGCATGGACGAGCGCTACGCGCTGCACGTCGGCGCTTACGACCGCATGATGAACCGCACAGGCCTGCGCTGGTACCGCGTCGAGGGCGACGTCGGCATGATGGGCGGCAGCGGTGCCCACGAGTACATGGCTCCCTGTGCCGCCGGCGAGGACGAGGTCGTGCTGACCGACTCCGGCCACGCCGCCAACGCCGAGGTCGTGCGCGCGGAGCTGGGCAAGGACGAGCTGCTCTCGACCGATACCTTCCGCGGCGAGCGCATCCGGGTCGAGAAGGCGATCGAGATCGCCAACATCTTCAAGCTCGGCACGCGCTACTCCGAGCCGCTCGGCGCGCGCTACCTCGACGAGCACGGCGCCGAGCTGCCGATCTGGATGGCCTCCTACGGCATCGGACCCGCGCGCATCGTGGCAGCCGCGGTCGAGCAGTGGGCCGACGAGCACGGCATCAGCTGGCCGAAGGCGCTCGCGCCGTTTCAGGTGCACCTGGTCGCGCTCGGCAAGCCCGGTACGCCCGAGCGCGACGCCGCCGAGCGCTGCTACGAAACACTCGCGGCCGGCGCGATCGACACGCTCTACGACGACCGCGACCTCGGCGCGGGCGAGAAGTTCGCCGACGCCGAGCTGCTCGGCTGCCCGCTGCGGCTCACCGTCGGACGGCGCTCCCTCGAGTCCGGTGAGATCGAGGTCCAGCGCCGCCGCGACCGCGAGACTCTGCCGGGACTGCCGCTGGCGGCCGAGCCGGCGGCGCTCGTCGCGGCCGTAGAGACCCTGTGGCAGAGCCTGCCGTGAAGCGCCTGCAGGAGAGCCTGCCGTGCAGTTGCCTATAGGAGAGCCTGCCCTGAAGCTGTCGAGTGCTGCTGCGGAGCGCCTGTGACGCGACGCCCGCTGACCCTGCGTCGACTGGTCGGCCTCGACCGCTCCGGCCCGCCGCCGCCGCAGACGCTCGCCGGCGCGCCGCTGCGCCCGTGGACCCTGCCGAACGCGATCGGCTTCGTGCGGCTCGCCCTGATCCCCGTGTTCCTGCAGGTCGGTCTCTCACGCGTCCAGGCACCGTGCGAGGGTCAGGACGCCCCGCGTCCCGACGCGGGGCGTCGAGGCCGACCAGGAGCCGCGCCCGCGGTGCTGTTCGCCGTGATCGGCGCCGGCGACTACGCCGACGGGATCGCGGCGCGCGTGACCGGGCAGTACAGCCGGCTCGGGACGATGATGGACCCGCTCACGGACCGCCTGCTGGTCATCTGCGGAGCGCTCGTCTGCTGGCGCCACCGGCTGCTGCCGCGCTGGGCGCTGGCGCTGCTGACCGTGCGCGAGCTCGTAACGCTGGCGCTCGCCTTGCGCGGACAGCGCCGCGGTCTCGAGCTGAGCATCAACTGGCCCGGCCGCATCGCAGTCGGCATCGTGATCGGGGCGCTGTTCTTCGCGATGCTGGGCCTGCGACGGCTCGCGCAGTCGATGCTGTGCGCCGGGCTCGCGCTGGCGCTGATCGCCACCGTTTTGTACGCCCGCGCCGGCCTGCGCGCGCGCGGCGCCTGAAATCCGTCGATCATCGGACCCTCAAGCTCAGCTTTACGGTAGAGTCAGACGAAAGCCTCGCAGGCGCGCGAGCGTCCGTGAACGGGAAGCCGCGACAGGAGATCGATCAGGCATGGACACTTTCCCAGACCTCGGCACCCTTGACGACAGTGAGCTCAAGGAGCTGATCAAGAAGCTGACCGACGAAGAGACCGAGGTCTCTTACCAGCGCCGCATGCTGCACGGCAAGATCGACATCCTCCGAGCCGAGCTCGTCAACCGCCTGCGCAAGAAGCACGACGGCGGCGCGACGCCGGTCATCACCGGCGAGGACGTCCAGCAGCTGACCGACATCCTCGCCAACCGTCAGGCGGCCGTCGGCAGCGACGTCGACTAGGCGGACCGCAAGCGCGGCGGGAGCACGCATGGCTCTGCACTGCACCGAGTGCGGCTTCGTAAACGCCGAGGGCGCCAACTACTGCCAACGCTGCGGCGCGCTGCTGCCCCGCGCCGAGGGTCCCGGCGGCGAGCCCGTGACGGCCAGCTGGCGGATCGACGAGGCCGGCGAAGCGGTGCCCGTCGAGCTCCAGGAGACCAGCCGACAGGGCGGCCCCGAGCTCGTGATCCGCGTCGGCGGCGGGCGCATCGGCGAGAGCTTCATACTCGCCGGCGAGCGCATGAGCATCGGGCGGCGCCCGGACTCCGACGTGTTCCTCGACGACATCACCGTCTCGCGCGATCACGCCGTGATGGTCAGGCGCGGCGATGACTGGCACCTGGACGATTGCGGCTCGCTCAACGGAACCTACGTCAACCGCGCACGGATCGAGTCGCAGAAGCTGCAGGAGGGCGACGAGGTGCAGATCGGCAAGTACAAGCTGACCTTCCACGCACGCTGATGGCCTCACCGGCAAACACCGACACGCAGCCCGCCGCCACCGAAGTGGAGCAGCTCGCCGACGACGTGCAGCGCGCGCAGCAGGCCGCGGCCGCCGGCGGCCCGGGCGCGGGCGCGGGCGGCCAGAAGGCGATCACGATCGGCGCCGTCTGCAAGGCGCTCGCGCAGGAGTTCCCCGACATCTCGATCTCGAAGATCCGCTATCTGGAGGACCAGAAGCTGCTCGCGCCGCGACGTACGCCGGGCGGCTACCGCGTTTACACGCAGGCCGACGTCGCCCGCCTGCGCACGATCCTGCGTATGCAGCGCGACGAGTTCCTGCCGCTGCGCGTAATCCGCCAGGAGCTCGCCGCCGGCCGCACGAACGCCGAGCCTGCGCCGATGCCGGGCGCACGCCAGGGGCGCGACACCCACCGCGCGTGGCGGCGCAGCGTCAGCGTGCGCGCGGGCAACGGGGCGCTGTACACGCTCGAGGACGTGCTCGAGGAGACCAGCGCCGACGCCAAACTCGTGCTCGAACTCGAGGACTACGGCGTCGTCAAAGGCGAGCTGCGCGGCGGCGTGCGCTACTTCGACGAGACCGAGCGCGAAATCATCGGCGCCGTCGCCGAGCTCGCGCGCTACGGCGTCGGAGGACGCAACCTGCGCGTGTTCCGCTCCTCGGCCGACAGCGAGGCCACGCTGCTCCAGCAGATCCTCGCGCCCGCGCTGCGCTCGCGCAACCCGCAACGGCGCAAGGAGGCCGTCGAGGCGCTCGAGAACCTAGCGGCCGTCACCACGCATCTGAAGCACCTGCTGCTGGTGCGAGACCTGCGCAAGATCGTGCGCTGAGCCGATGGACGCGGCCAGCGTCAGCCCGCAGCTGAAGGCGCTCGTGCGCGAGATCCCCGACTTCCCCAGGCAGGGCGTCGGCTTCAAGGACATCACGCCGCTGATGGCCGACCCGCAGGCGCTGCGCGCGGCCGTTCAGATGCTGGCCGAGCAGGCCCGCGAGCTGCAGGCCGACTGCGTGATCGCCGCGGAGGCCCGCGGCTTTCTGCTCGGACCGGCGCTCGCGCTCGAGCTCGGAGCCGGCTTCGTGCTGGCGCGCAAGCCGGGACGCCTGCCGTACGAGACCGTCAGCGCCGAGTACCTGCTCGAGTACGGCGCCGCCGAGCTCGAGCTGCACGCCGACGCGCTCGGCGCCGGCCGGCGGGTGCTCGTCCACGACGACCTGCTCGCCACCGGCGGCACCGCCCGCGCTCTCTGCGACCTCGTCGCGAAGGTCGGCGGCGAGGTCGTCGGCTGCAGCTTCCTGATCGAGCTCGCCTTCCTGAAAGGGCGCGAGCGGCTCGCTCCGCACGCTGCGCACGCGCTGATCACCTACGAGTCCTGACGGCGGACCGGCGGCAGATGCCCAGCGTGCGCCGCACCCGCACCATCGCCGCGCCGGCCGCAGAGCTGTGGGACACGATCCGCGATCCCCATCACCTGCCGCGCTGGTGGCCGCGCGTCAGCCGCGTCGAGGACGTCACCGGCGAGGCCTTCACCGAGGTGCTGCGCGCCTCCGGCGGAAAACTCGTGCGCGCCGACTTCGAGCTGGTCGAGTGCGACGAGCGCGCCCGCCGGTTGCGCTGGGAGCAGCGCATCGAGGACAGCCCGTTCGCGCGCCTGCTGAAGTCCGCCGAGACGACCGTGTCGCTGGCGCCCGCCGATCGACAGACCGCGCACACCGCGGTCACGATCGAGCTGAGCCAGACGCTGCGCGGCTTCTCGGCCCGCTTCGGCTCCGTCATGGTCCGCAGAGCGGCCGCCGCCACGATCGAGGAGGCGCTCGACGGGCTCGAGCGGATCGGCGGAGCGGTTGACTGAGGGCACGCGAATCACTTTTAGACGCCGGGTGCGGTGGGGGATCGCGACTCGTGAGCCCTGATCCGCCCCAGATGCGCTGGTGGGGCTGGGGCGACCCGCGCCGCGGTCCGGAGCTGTCGGCATCCGCGCTGCAGCTGATGCGCGAGCACGTCGGGATCGCCACCCGCCCGCGCCCGCCGGTCGCGCTGAGCGCGGTCCGGCTCGCGCCTTCGCGGCTTCGCGAGCAGACCGCCGATGCGCTGCGAGGCATCGTCGGCGTCGAGGGCGTCCGTGCCGACAGCCGCGAACGCATCCTGCACGCCGCCGGCAAGGGCTACGCCGACCTCGTGCGGATGCGCGCCGGCGCGCCCCAAGCCGCGCCCGACGCCGTCGTGCTGCCGGCCAGCCACGCGCACGTGCGCGCAGTGCTCGAGCTGTGCGCCGAGAGCTCGCTGGCGCTGATCCCGTTCGGCGGCGGCACCAGCGTCGTCGGCGGCGTCGAGCCACTGCGCGGCCCCCACCAGGCGGCGATCGCGCTCGACATGCGCCGGCTCGCCGAGATCACCGAGCTCGACCGCGAATCGCGGATCGTCACCGTCGGGGCCGGCATGCGCGCCGCCGCGCTCGAACGGCAGCTCGCCCGTGCCGGACTCACGCTCGGCCACTGGCCGCAGTCCTTTCAATATGTCTCGCTCGGCGGCTGCGTCGCCACCCGCTCGGCCGGCCAGGCCTCGAGCGGCTACGGCGGCATCGCGAAGATGGTGCTCGGCCTGCGGCTCGCGGCTCCGGCCGGGGACATCGAGCTGCCCGCGATGCCCGCGAGCGCCGCCGGGCCCGGGCTGCGCGAGCTGCTGATCGGCTCGGAGGGTGCCCTCGGTGTGATCGACCAGGTCTCGCTGCGCCTGCGCGCCGCGCCAGGCGAACGCATCTTCGAGGGCTCGCTGTTCGAGACCTTCGCGTCGGGGCTGGCCGCGCTGCGCACGCTCGCGCAAGAGCACGCTCTGCCCGAGGTCGTGCGCCTGTCCGACGTGCGCGAGACCTGGCTGTCGCTGAAGCTCGCCGGCTCCGCCGGCCTCAAGGCGCGGCTCGGACGCGCCTATGTCGGGCTGCGCGGCTACGGCGAGACCGCCGCCGGCCGCTGCCTGGCGATCTTCGGCTGCGAAGGCAGCGGCGAGGAGCTGCACGCGCGGCGCAGGCGCGCGCGCGCGATCGCGCGCGCCCACGGCGCACTGGCGCTGGGGCGCAGCCCCGGCGAGGCTTGGCGGCGCGGCAGGTTCGAGGGCCCGTACCTGCGCGATGAGCTGCTCACCCTGGGCGTGATCGTCGAGACCCTCGAGACCGCCACGCGCTGGGCAAACGTCGAGCACCTGCACAGCGCCGCGCTCGCGGCGATCGAGCGCGCGCTGGTCGCGCAGGGCACCCCCGGCATCGTCATGTGCCACGTCTCGCACGTCTACGAGACGGGCGCCTCGCTGTACTTCACCTACATCGCGCGCCAGCGCGAAGGCGCCGAGATCGCGCAGTGGCAGGCGGTCAAGCAGGCCGCCAGCGACGCGATCATCGCGGGCGGCGGCACCATCACCCACCATCACGCCGTCGGGCGCGACCACGCTCCCTGGCTCGATCGCGAGCTTGGCCGCGAGGGCCTGGCGGCGCTCGCGGCGCTGAAGGCGCAGCTGGATCCGGCCGGGATCATGAACCCGGGCAAGTTGTTGGCGGAGGACTGATCGGCTCGCGTCACGGTGCCCGGCCGATTGCGGTCGCGACGTGCACGCCGACCCACGCGCGCGCACGCGCGCGCGCGTGCTCGTGGGCTCTCCTATTTGTCGAGGCTGAAGGTCCCGCTCAGCACCGTCGGGCCGGGTGAGGTCGGCCGTTCGGAGGTCTCACGCGTGAGCAGGATCTGATGGAAGTGGCTGGCGTTCGATGGCAGCAGCGCGCCACCCTGCAAGCGGCCGTTGGAGCCGACGTTCGGGCTCTTGCTGACCGCCTCCGCGCTCGTGGGCGAGTTGTACAGCCAGACCACGTAGGTGAAGCCTTTCGACGGCGCCAGGTGTTCGGCAGCGATGTAGAAGGCGTGCTCGGCGCCTTCGGTCAGGATCTCGACCAGCCCGATCGCTTTGCTACCCGGTTCGGGCGGGGTCAGCGTGATCTGGTTGGTGACCTGTGGGGTCTTGCCCGAAGTCGTGCTGGCGCCGGAGGTCGAGGCCGAGCTCGATCGACCGGAAGCGCCGCCCTTGTGCGAGTCCGAGCCGCCGCCGGCGACCACGACGACCACCACCACGACGATCACCACCGCGATCACCGCGAGCACGATCGCCCCGCCGCGCCGCGATACCGGCAGCGCGGCACCGCCGCCGCGCGGGGCGCCGTTCCTGCGCGCATGCGCGCCGCGCGGGGCAGACGAGGTCGCAACCGGCGGGCCCTCGGACGCGAGACCCGCGCCGTCCTCCGGCGCGAAGCTCGAGCTCACACGCGCGGCCGGCTGCTCGCCGTCGATCGCGCCCGCGCGGGCGCCTGCCGCCGTCGCGACCTGTTCGCCGGCGAGCGCATCGAGCGCCGCGTGCGCGCGCTCGCGCACGGCGCTCTCCGGTATGCCGAGCAGATCGGCGACCTCGGCGTAGCTCTTGCCGCGGTCCACGAGCAGGGACAGCGTGGCGCGCAGGTCGGGCGGAAGGTCGTCGAGTGGGCTCATCGTCTCGGGACGCGCGGTGGGCTCATCGTCTCAGGACGCGCGCTCCCAACGAGCCTTAGGCTATCGTGGCGCGCTGATGGCGGCGCCGAATGCCGAGCAGCAAGTGAGTGTTGCGGGAGCCGCGGGGGCCTTCGATCGGCTGTACGGACTGGAGATCCTCGAGCTGGGCGAGACCGTGGCGAGCGCCCGCGTACAGGTGCGCGACGAGCTCAAGCAGCCGATGGGGCTCATCCACGGCGGCGTCTACGCGTCCGTGGCCGAGTCGATCGCGTCGATCGCCACCGCACGCGCGGTCCGGGCGCAGGATGAGTTCGCGGTCGGCCTGGCCAACAGCACGAGCTTCCTGCGCCCGATCACCGAGGGCACTATCCACGCGCGCGCCCAGCGGCTGCATCGCGGGCGAACCACCTGGGTCTGGGACGTGACCTTCACAGACGACCAGGGCAAGACCTGCGCGGTCACGCGCATGACCGTTGCGGTTCGTCCGCAGCGCCAATCGCCAACCTAGATCACGGCCGGTGGATCAGCGGCGGGATCTGGGCCGGCAGCGGATGCCCGCTGTAGCCGGTATCGGGCAGCGGCGCCGCCAGCGCTTCGCCGGGCGCGCCCGGAAGGTTGATCGGCACGGCCGTGTGCGCCGCGGCGCGCGCGAGCGCCGGAGTGTGGGCGTAGACGTTCAGCAGGACCGGTCCGGTCGGGATCGCGATCGCCCGGCCGCCGTCGCTGACCACGGCGCCGACGCCGCGCAGCGACGTGTGCACACGTACGCCGCTGCCTTCGCCCGGCACGAAGCTGTTGTCCGGCGAGGTGACCACCTGCAGCGGCGCCACGCACGTGTTCTGGCCGCCTTCGAGGCAGTTGCCGTAGGCGACCGTGAACGAGCCGCTCGGATCGGTGGAGGCTTCGGTTATCTGCATGCCGTGGAAGCTCGCGCCCAGCCAGTAGACCGGGTAGGGAGCGAGCACGAACGTCTCGAGCGCGTTGTGCGGGATCGGCTGGTCTTGCAGCGTGTTACCGCACCCCGACAGGGCGAATGCGCCGAGCGTCGCGGTCAGTGCGCCGGCCACGGCGAGCAGGCAGATCTGCCCGCGCGCCGTCACGGCCAGCGCCAGCGCGCGGATGCGAGCGTGCACCGTCATCGTCAGCCTCGGTAGCGGTTGGTGATCGGCATGCGCCGGTCGCGCCCGAACGCGCGCGTGGTGACCTTGATGCCGGGCGGAGCCTGGCGGCGCTTGTACTCGGCGAGGTCGACCAGCCGGATCGTTCGATCGACCTCGCGTTCGGGCAGACCGGCCGCGATCAGCTGCTCGCGCCCCTGGTCGCGCTCGATGTAGCCCTGCAGGATCCGGTCGAGCAGCTCGTAGTCGGGCAGCGAGTCGACGTCGCGCTGGTCGGGACGCAGCTCCGCCGAGGGGGCACGGGCGATGATCGAAGCGGGTATCGGGGCGTCCGCGCGCGCGGCGTTGCGCCAGCGGCACAGGCCGTAGACGAGCGTCTTGGGAACGTCCTTGATCACCGCGAAGCCGCCCGCGAGGTCGCCGTACAGGGTCGTGTAGCCGACCGACATCTCCGACTTGTTGCCGGTCGTCAGCACGAGCCAGCCGAACTTGTTCGACAGCGCCATCAGCAGGTTGCCGCGGATCCGCGCCTGCAGGTTCTCCTCGGTGATATCCGGCTCGCGTCCGCGGAAGTCGCTCGCCAGCGTGTTCGTGTAGGCATCCATCGCGGCGGCGATCGGCAGCTCGTGCGTGCGCACCCCGAGCGCGGCGGCGAGCGCGTGCGCGTCCGCCTGCGTCTCGGCGGAGGAGTACGGCGAGGGCATGATCGCGACGTTCACCCGCTCCGCGCCGAGCGCGTCTACCGCCAGACACGCCACGAGCGCCGAGTCGATGCCGCCGGACAGGCCGAGCACCACCCCCGCGAAGCCGTTCTTCTCCACGTAGTCGTGCAGGCCCAGCACGAGCGCCGCGTACACCTCCGCCTCGACCGGCTCGATCGGCGCCTGTAGCCGAGCGCGGTCGGGTGGGGAGGAGGGGGAGCTCGGGTCGAGGTCGACGATCAGGATGTCCTCGGCGAATTGGGGCGCGCGCGCCACCGTCGTGCCGGCCGGGTCGAGCACGAACGAATGTCCGTCGAACACCAGCTCGTCCTGGCCGCCGACCATCGCGCAGAAGGCGATGAAGGCGTGGCATTCGCGGGCGCGCTGCGCAAACAGCTGTTCGCGCTCGGCGCCCTTGCCGGCGTGGTAGGGCGAGGCCGAGATGTTCACGATCAGGCGCGCCCCGGCACGCGCCTCCTCGATGGCGGGCGGGCCGGCGCGCCAGAGGTCCTCGCACACCGTCAGGCCGACGCGTGCGCCGCCCGCCTCGATCGTCACGGGCGCACCGCCCGCCGTGAAGTAGCGCTGCTCGTCGAACACGCCGTAGTTGGGCAGGTGGCGCTTGCGGTAGGTGGCGGCGATCGCGCGATCGGCAAGCACCGCGGCGGCGTTGTACAGGTGTCCATGATGCAGCTCGGGATAGCCGACGATGGCCGTCGTGTCGCGGACTTCACGCGCGAGCGCCTCGAGCGCAACGAGCGTGTCATCGAGGAAGTGCCTGCGCAGCAGCAGATCCTCCGGGGGATAGCCGGTGAGGGCCAGCTCGGGAAATGCCACGAGTTCGGCGCCGGCGGCGCGCGCGGCCGCGAGTCGCTCGCTGATCAGCCCGGCGTTGTCGGCGATCGCGCCGACGCTGGCGTTCAGCTGGCAGAGCGCCAGGCGCACGGTCGCGTTACGCCGTCCGGCGGAGCCGTCGAGGAGTCATGCAGCGGATCGTATCCGCGCGTCTGTGCCGTCAGCCGCGCGCGGCGGGTTTGCGCGTCGCGCGTTTGCGCGCCGGTTTCGCGCCGTTGGTCCCAGGCTCGTGCTTGGCGCCGTTGGTCACCCCCGCGGCTGGTTGTGTCCCGTTGGTGGCGTTCGTCACCGCCTTTGCGCGCGGCGCGCCGTTGACAGCGGTGCGGCGAGCCGGAGCCCTGCGGTGCGCTCGGCGCGCGGCGGGGATGCCCGCGGCGCGCGAGAGCGCGGCGATCGCCTGACGCAGCGCCGACGCGATCGACTCGAGCTCGGGGAGGGCGTCGTAGTCGCCGAGCAGGCCGAAGCCGAGGTGCCCGTCGTAGCTCATCACGGCGATGCCGAGCGCCTGGCGCCGGGCCAGCGGAACGACCGGGTAGAGGCCGCGCAGACGGCGGCCGAGCAGGTACAGCGGGAACTGCGGACCGGGAACGTTCGTGACGACCAGGTTGAAGAAGCGCTGGCGTGCCTGCAGGCGCGCGGCCTGGCTGAGGATCGTCGGCGGAGCGAAGCCCGCGAGGTTCGTGAGCACCTGCGCGCCGACGGCCTGACCGGAGCTCTTCAGGTCCTCCATCGCGCCGCGGATCTGCGCGAGGCATTCCGCGGCGTTCTCGACGCCGACCGGCAGCGGCGCCCACATCGCCGCGACCTTGTTGCCGAGCGCCCCGCGCTCGGAGTCGGCCCGTACGGAGACCGGGACCATCGCCTTGAGCACGAGGCCCTGGGTGTCGTGGCCCTGACTGCGCAGGTAGCGTCCCAGCCCGAGCGTGACGGTGGTGAGGACGACGTCGTTGAGCGTGCCGCCGAGCGAGTCCTTGATCGCTTTGAAGCGGGCCAGGTCGGCGTCGACCCAGGTGTAGCGGCGGTGCGTGCCGATGTCGACGTTGAACGGGCTCGGCGGCGCGGGCGCGCTGAGCCCGACGAGGGTCGCGGCGCCAATGCTGGCGACGCCCTCCCTGACCTGTGAGACGGCCCGGCGCGGGGCTCGCAGCAGCGCGCGTGCGCCGCGCATCATCTCGCCCGGAACGGTCGTGCGCTCGACCAGCGCCTCGCCCAGCAGCTTGGCCGACCCGGGGAGCGGCTTGGCCGTCCACGGCGTCGCCGGCGCGGATGTGCCTGCGGGTTCCGGCGAGGTGTCGAACAGCACGGTCGTGATGTCCACGCCCGAGATCCCGTCGACGAGGGCGTGGTGGGTCTTGGCGATCAGCGCGAAGCGGTTGCCGGTCATGCGCTGCACGAGCCAGATTTCCCACAGCGGCTTGGAGCGGTCCAGACGCTGCGAGAACAGCCTGCCCGCCAGGCGCTTGAGCGCGGTCTCGTCGGCCGGCTTGGGCAGCGCGGTGTGGCGGATGTGGTAGCGCGGGTTGAAGTACGGATCGTCGGTCCAGATCGGGCGCCCCTGCCCGAGCGGCACGTACGCCAGGCGCTGGCGGTAGCGCGGCACCAGATGCAGGCGGCTCATCACGTGATCGACCAGCTCGCGCGGCGCGGGCGCATCGCCCTCGAAGATCATCACCGAGGCGACGTGCATGTGCGCCGTCGAGTTGTCCTCGAGATGAAGGAAGGTCGCGTCGAGGGCGGACAGGCGGTCAGGGTTGGCCATCTCTCGCGATTGTCTCTCGTCTGGCCGCCCGCGTCAACGATTTCATCGCAAACCTTGTGGCTTCGCTTCGTTTTGCACGGTCCGCTGCAACTGATCGAGCGCCCCGCGCAGCTCGGACTGCCAGTACAGCAGGGTGCGTCGCGCGTCGGGACCTGCATAGTCGCCGAGCTCGTGCGCGAGCCTGCCGAGGTCGCGCGCGACCTGCTCGATGCGTGTGATCGGATTCTGCGTAGGCATGTTCACCAGCCTAGATCTCGACGATTCGGGACTGTGTGCGCTACGACACTCCGCCTCGTGATCGTGGACGATACGATCCGCCGGTGCCAGAGGACCACGAGCTCCAGATCCTGACATCGACCGCGAACGAGTTCGAGGCGGACATCGTCGTCGGGCTCTTGTACGACGCCGGGATCGAGTCCTTCCAGCGCCTGGGCGGCTCCGGAGTGGCGGGCCGGATCGGCGGTGGCGGCTCGCGCGACGTGCTCGTCGCCGAGCCGGACCTCGCGCGGGCGCGCGAAGTGCTGGACAGCGCACAGCAGGACGGCGCGCAGCAGGATTGACGCGGGCTCGCCGGTGGGCGGGTCAGCCGGCGGAGCGCGGGGGATCGAAGTGGCTGGCCGGCGGGGGTCAGGTCAGCGGCGAGCCCGTGATCTACGTGGTCGGCCAGCGGCGGTGGGCCAAGCGCCTGTCGGGCGCCGGCGGTCAGTCGGAGGGGTCGCGTTTTCGCTTCAGCGCCCGCACCAGTGCAAGGTCCCCTGCTACGAGCCCGATCAGGACAACCAGCAGGATCAGCGCGATCTCCACGGTTCACACGTTAGCCGACCGCACAATCAACCACGCGGTCGACGGCTGTCAGCCGCCCGAGATCGCCGGCGGTCTGCTCAGAGCCGTTTTGTATCCGCTGACCGGGCGCAGCTGACGCCGGCGTCGGGCCCGCGCCGCGACCGCGTCGTCGGCGGCGACGCCGCCCGGGTGGATCTTGGCGCGCAGAGCGCACAGCTCACCGTCGTCGGTGAGCTCCGCGCGGATCAGATTGAACATCCGCCAGGCCGTCTTGTACGTCACCCCGAGCTCACGCTCGAGCTGCTTGGCGGATACTTCGCAGCGAGTGCTCGACAGTACGTAGATCGCATAGAACCACAGGTGAAGCGAGGTCGAGGACTTGTTGAAGATGGTTCCGGCGAGTGGATAAAGCGAGTGCCCGCACGTGTCACACGAATAAGCGGGGCGCGACTTGATGCGGTGAAACCGCCGCGGACGCCGACACTTCGGACAGTCCGCCGTGTGTCCGTCGGGCGCGTAGCGCTCACGCCAGAGCATGTCCAGGCAGCTCACGTCATCGGGACATCGACGAACGAACTCGGTGAACGAGTATCGAACCTCGATGTCGGCGGCAGCGTGTCTGGTGCGGCTTCGATCAGCCTTTGGCATCTTGCCTTTCCAGCTCGGCAGCGAGCAGCTGCAGAGCGTCGATGATTCCGCCGGTGAGGGAGGTCAGGCCGCCAAGGACCAGGACGGCGTCGAGTTCGGCAAGGTTGGGCTCGTTCCCGGCCAGCAGGTCCTGGACCCATTGATCGCGTTGCGTTGCGTTGACGAGGCGTTCGTGTACTTCGGATTTGAGCTTTCCCGTCTCAGGCATGACCTGACCCTACAGGAGGCCTTACCTGGCGTCAAGGGATAGGCGGTTTTGATGACAGTTGCGTGCCCGGGGACACGAGCCGCGCTGCATCGGACATCACGCGGATCTGCGGCTACAGGCGGCCCATGCGCAAGCGCCCGATCCGGGTGTGGTCGCGAGCTGCCGGCGCGTGCCCGGCTGTCTGCTTCAGCGCACGGGTGCCGACCCGGATGCGCCGCGGGCCGCGAGATACTCGTCGAGTTTCGTGGTGGCCTGCGTGTCCTCGTAGACCTCATAGCCGCGCAGCCGCCCCCAGGCTATACGGCCCCACATCACGAAGCGATTCTCGTAGACCCGGCCGTCCTCGGTATCGAGATGGGACCGGCCGCGGACGCAGAGCGTCATGTTCCAAGGCGGGCCTTGCGCAATGACCTCGTCCGCCTTCAGCTGCAGGCCGACATCGACGAATCGTTGCAACCAGCGCCCGTGATCGTCACGACTGTGGATCTCGGTCGCCCACGAGCTATCACCGGGGAAGCAGAAGTGAATGTCGGGCGCATCCAGTCGCAGCGTCGGCCGATAGTTTCCTTGGTTCACCTGTGCCATGTTGCTCCGGATCATCGCGCGCGCCAGCCACGAGAACATCTGATGCCTCCTAGGGTGGGGCAAGCAAGCGTAGCGCGGGCTTGAGCGGCGGATCAGACCGTCGCAGTCGCGCTCGGCCGGTGCCGAGGGGTACCGCACGAGCTCGCGCGCTACTCTCCGGTCATGAGTGCTCAGACGGGCCCGTTGTCGCGGCGCAGGTGGTGAACCGTGCACGGCGGCGGCGGTTTTGTGTCGGTACGACAGGCGGTTCAGCAGATGCGCTATGCCAGGCCGTGGCAGCAGGCGCTGTTCGCCGTTGCCTTGCTCGTCGCTGGGGTCATGCTGGTGGTCGCGGGGGCATGGGTCGGCTTTCTGCTGGCGGCTCTTGGGGTTGTGTTCAGCAGCCGGTTTTTGAGGCTCCGGTTGCGTGCTCGCCGTTCGGTGGAGTAGGCGTCGGAGCTTCCGGCGGCCGGCTGCGTATCCTGCCTGCACGTGAGCTCGCTCGCTGATCGTACGGTTCGATACCGATAGGACCGAGCCTCGAGGGGAAGGGTGGATATGGCAGCTTCAACTGTGGCGGCGAGTTCTGCTGATCGCAGCTTTCGTGCTTCTGGTGCTCATCGACCTATCGGCCGTCTCGCAGACGTTGATGCTGATCTTCCTCGCGAATCTGTTTGGCGCGGTCGGCCATGGCGGTCCGTGGCTGCCGGCGGTCCTGATCTCGATAGCGGTGACCGCTGCGCTGATTTGGTTCACGACGGTTGTGTGGAGGGCGATCACGAGGCTCTCGTAGTCGCGGCGTCCGGGGAGATTGTGCCTGACGACACGTGTATGTGTGACCAGTGTCACATATATCCCTTGACAGGGGGTAGATTCTGTGCGATGATGCTCATATGGCAGCCGTCCTCGGAATCCTCGTGCTTCTCTTTGTCCTCGTCGGAATACCGCTGCTCTGCCGTACGGCCATCCGACGCATGGGGACTTCGCAGGGCTTGCGAGAGTGGCTCAATGCGTATGGGCCCACACGCGTCGGCCGAGACGAGCCCGAGGACGAGACGGACACCTGATGCCTCCCGTTGACCGCAACCAGCCCGTCCGAGCCGACTACTCGGAGTCCACGTACTCGCTCATGGAGTTCATGCGCGAGTTCCCCGACGATGCGGCTTGCCTTGACTGGTTGTGGCGCAACCGCTACGCGCCCGACGGACACCATGCCCACTGTCCGAAGTGCGACCGTGAGCGCAAGTTTCACAAGGTCGCCGAACGGCCGGCGTGGGACTGCGACTCCTGCGGCCATCATCTGCATCCCCTCGCCGGAACGATCTTCCACAAGTCCTCGACATCTCTGCACCTCTGGTTCTTCGCCATCCACCTGATGACAAGTACTCGCTGCGGCGTGTCCGCCAAGCAGCTTGAGCGCGAGCTTGGTGTCACCTATAAGACCGCGTGGCGAATGTTCAACCTGATCCGCAACAAGCTCATGGCCCCTGATGATGACCTGCTCTCGGGTGACGTGGAGGTTGACGAGACATCTGTCGATGGACGGCCGCGTCAGAAATACTCGATGAGGACCGACCCCGAAGCCCGCTCCAAGGCACAGAAACTGCGCGAACGTAGTAGAGCGACCGTCTTCGCCGCTGTGGAGCGTGGGGGACGAATCAAGACGACCGTGCTCCCGTCCCGTCGCGGGCCTCAGCTCAAGAAGCAGGTCATCGAGTGGGTCGAGCCAACCTCCATCGTCTACACCGACGAGTGGCCCGCGTACAACCAACTCGGCAGGCACTTCGCGGCCCATAGTCGAGTCCGGCACGCCTCCGGTGAGTACGTCGTCGGCACGGCACACACGAACACCGTTGAGGGCTTCTTCGGCCATCTCAAGCCATCGATCCGTGGGACGTACCGCAAGGTGTCGCACAGGTGGCTCCAGGGCTACCTCAACGAGTTCACGTTCCGCTACAACGAGCGGCACTCCCGGCAGGCGATGTTCCGAACGCTGCTCGAACGCGCGGCGAGCGGAGCCTGAGCTACTTTCCCCTCGCGTTGCCACGCGGGGTTTGCATCCGTCGAGCGCCCTTCCCGCGGTTCTGCGGCGCAGCCGGAGGGCGCTTCGGTGGCTGCGGCTTCGCGGCCTTCTTGAGGTTGCCGAAGAACTCATCACGCTTCGGCACCGGTACGGTTAGGCCCTTGGGCGTCTCCTCCGTCTGCTGCTCGTCCTTCTCGTCCTCTGGCATGGTCCTCCAAGGGTAGCGCCGGATGGTCGAGCAGCTTGAAGCGATCTTCGACCGCCTCGCCCGCGCAGAGGACCACTTGGAGGCGATCGAGGGCCAACTCCTTGCCTACTACAACTCGGACCCGTACCAGATGAGCGGTAAGTACGAGTCGGACGCGGATGGTGGGGGTGCGACCGTCGAACCGACCGACGGCTGGGTCGATCCTATCCCCGTGCGGCTCAACACCCTTGTCGGCGAGTTCTTGCACGACCTCCGGTCGGCTCTTGACCACCTTGCCCGGCAGCTGGTAATCCAAGGCGGACACGAGCCTGCGTCCAGGGAGGAGATTCCCTTCCCCGTGTTCACCAAGGCACCAGTCGCCAACAAGGCAGGGAAGAAGGCTCTCCCCAACTTTCGCAGGCGCGTAAGCATCGCGGCCCGGGAAGTGATCCATGAGGCGCAGCCCTACCAATGGGGAGATGCCTACGCGCGCCATCCGCTCTGGATACTCCACCAGCTCTGGAATATCGACAAGCACCGCGACGTGGTGGTCCGGGGCGTGTGGCCGTACACCACATTCCGGGGGGAGCTGGGTCGGCCCTTCGGCTACACCGCGCAGTTCAAGTCGGCGTCCGAAGACATGGCTGAATATGTGCTCGTGCCGAATGATCCGACTGTTAACTTGGATGCAGACACCACCGTTCAAGTAGCCCTCTACGAGCCCGAATGCGGGATCGAACATGCGCTCCTGCGGACGTTGAAGGAGATTCTCAAGCTGGTCCTCGGGGTGGCCAACGCGGCCGAAGACCGCTGCTTCTAGCGCTGCCCTGTCACGCGGCACGAGGAAACCCCCCGTAAAGGGATATGTGTGACCAGTGTCACACATATGTCCTCAAGGTATGTAGACTCAGATAAGCATGGCAAGCAGACGCCCGGAGCCCCTCAGGAGGGCGGAGAGAAGCCAGCGCCGTCCGAGGATGACGACTGGGAGCGACTTCTAGAGGCCGAAGCCGCCGAGTTCGCGTGGGAACGCGAACTAGGCGAGCTGTAGTTTCCAAGCAGGCAGCAGCCCGGCCTTTGGTCCCTGGCGCACGACGCGCCGCTTGTGCTGTGGGCCGGTCATCGTTAACACGTCGCTCACTCTGTATCGGGTGCTGGGTTGGGTGCCCGTCGGGCGGTACTTCACGGTGAGCACACCATCCTCCTCGGTCTCGAAGACGCCGAGCGGCAAGCCGAGGGCGAGGAAACCGAACTCGGATACGAGCGCCGTTAGCTCGACGAGCTGATCGGTGCGCTCGTCGAGCTTTTTGACTGGTACGGGCTCGTCCTCTGCGAAGTGTCTGTCCGTCTTGCCAAGCCGCTTGAGCACGGTGAAGGCGGGGTCGGCGATTTTGTCGCCCTTCGTGCTGAGGTAGCCGACCCACCAGTCGCCATGGGCAGTCCGGTTTCGATACTTGATCACCTTCATCACGTCGTTTTGGAGCTTGCCGGCGACCTCGTCCTCCTCGGGGGTATAGTCGGCGATGAGTCGGCACAGGCCAAAGAAGGCGTCGCTGACATTGCCCGCGGAGGCTTCGACGAAGAAGAGTTCCGCGTAGTTCTCGTTCTCGCTGCTGTTCAGTGCGACTCGCCACGACGCGAGCCACCGCATCCGGGAGATGAGCTGAGAGAACTTGACGATGAAGCGGCCCAGCGCGCGATAAGCGTCGTTGAGTTCGGCTGCGTATTGCTCGTCGTTGATAGCCATAGAGGCAGCCTATAGCCGCGCTACGCTTGCATTAGATGATCGACGATCAACATCACGTGGAGCCTACGCAGAGTGAGCCGGATGTGGCTCTCATGCGCGCATGGGGGCTGGGTTTGGACGAAGGCGGCTGGACCGATGGGGTCATGGATGAGGCCGAGCGGCTGCTCCCCGCCCTTCTGGCCGCTGGCTATGCGGAGGTCGACGGCAACACGTGGAGCTTTTCGGCGGCCGGTGTCGCCCGCGCCGAAGCCCTCGAACGTGCATCCCTCGCGACTCAGCAGACCGAGCCTCGCGGCATGGACCCGAAGACGGGCGAGCCGTACGAGGGGGTCGAGATTCCGGTTCCGAAGCGAAGCGCTTGGGAGCGGGTATTAGGTCGAGCAACGCGACGGGAGAGCACCGACGACGCGGGCTAGGAAGTTTGTCCCCGTTGACGAGTTCGCGCGCTTTCCTGAGGTGCGTAGGTGGCTCGTCACATGCGCAGGGTGTGGCCGCGTTGGGCACCGGCCGGACATGCCCGAAGATAAAGCTCATTCGGGCATCAGGCGCGCTACGGAGCCGCTGACCGTCGATGACGCTGGCCTGTGTCCTGTCTGCGCTAGGGCCATCGGCCCTGTCTAGGAGGGCCTAGCGAAAGGGCTAGCGAAAACTCGGTAGCGTTGGGTATCTAGCTGACGCATCCCACGGTTCCGCTCCTCCTCACCAGCCCAGCGCCGCACGTACTGCCTTGAGACAGGGTACGAGCGGAGTCACGGTATTCGACTGCACGAACACGACTTCGCCCGCATTCGGCCCGCGCAGGATGTTCCCCGGTCGAGCTTCTTCTTCGTTGACGGCGGCAGCGCCTAGCTTGACGTAGCAACTGGCGCCGCTGTTTGGAGACGCGGGGGCGTCGTTGAGGTTCCATTCCAGTTCGCTGTTGAGCCCGAGCCGTTGTGTCAGCGCCTTGCGGAGGGTCGCTTCTCGTGCTGCGGCGGCGGCGTCTGGTGCTTGTTCCGCCTGCTTCACAACCGACGAATTGGCTTCGGCTGCGGCGGCTGACGCCCCTGCGCCCTTGGTCGCAGGGGCCGACGACTGCTTACTCGTTGAGCAACCCGCAAGCGTCACGGCCGCGAGTCCTGCTAATAGCCATCGCCTCACGTACGCGCCTCCGTTCGGACGACCTGGGCGTTACATCCCCCAACCTACAGGAGGTCAGATGTCAGCGTTGCTCAAGCATCTCCGTCGCGTGAAGCGCGACATATCCGCAGTGCGTGCAGAGCCGCGCGAGGCAAGGCAGCCCCTCCATCGGGTTGATGCGGTCGTCAACGACGGTGGGCATGGAGACGAGCCGGGCCTGCGTCTCCCACCTGTCATTACCACAGGCCGGACAGCTCTGCATCGATTCAAGGGTCTTCAGCTTGGCGATCATGTTTTGGATTTCGATGGTCATGCGCTGACCCTACGCTGCGAGCCGTTCGACGCGCGCTCGGGCGACGGTGCCGGATAGCCGGACGCGCTCCGGGCCACGGACTCGCAGCGGCAGGAAAAGCGCCATGATGTGTTGAAAGGTGTGGAGCCAGTCGGATTCCAACCGACATCGACGTGCGTTCGCGGGCCGTCGCTTTGGGGGCTTGGGCCGCTTAGGCACACGCGGATTAAAAGTCCGCCGCTCTAGCAATTGAGCTATGGCCCCACGCACGCGGGGACCAGCTAACTTATTGGCAGGCGCGGTCGGACCGTGAGGCGCGCTCTAGCAGCTGCGCGAATAGGGCACGGTCAGAGCGTTTGGCGTTGTGCCGCCAAGCGTACTCGTCCACGTAGGACTGCAAGTAGCGCGGCGAGACCTTCTTGTAGACCCCGCGCATCCCGGTCTTCATGTTTCCGAACGCACCCTCGATCGTGTTGGTGTAGACATCTCCACGGACGTAGATGCCCTCGGAATGGTTGATGACCTTGTGGGCTAGGAACTCGCCGCGTAGCGGCTTGTATGCCTGCCAGTCGTCCGTGAAGATGATCGAGGACGGGTCCACGTTGGCCCGGACCTCTCTACTAAGCGCTGGACCTCGCCGGGATGGGATGACGCGGAAGCGGATGCGTCCGCCGCGTTCGACCATCCCGAGGACGGTGGGCTTGGCTTCGCGGAACGCGGCTGCCTCCGAGCGTGTCAGCGGTTCGCGGGGTTTGCCGCCGATGGAGGTCTCGTCTATCTCGACATCTCCGCCGAGCGGTCCGCCGTCCATGTCGTGCATAAGCTCGGTGCGTATCTTCTTCATCATGCGATGCGCGGTCTTGTAGGTCACGCCAAGCTCGCGCTCTAGCTGCTTGGCGGAGATTCCGCAACGAGTGCTCGTCATCAGATACATGGCGTAGAACCACAGCTGGAGCGAGGTTGTGGACTTCTCGAAGATCGTGCCCTTCATCGGATGGATGTGCAGTCCGCAGGTGTCGCACGTGTACGAGGCGCGGGTCTTGGTCCGGTGGAACTTGCGGGTCTTCTCGCAGCGCGGACAGTGCGCGTGCGACCCGTCGGGCGCGTAGCGGTCTCGCCAGAGCTGGTCTAGACACGCGGCATCGTCGGGGTATTCGCGCATGAACTCCATGAGCGAGTAGTCCGAGTCCGGTGAGGGGCGACGGACCGGATTGTTCCGGTCCCGTGGGGCTTTAGGAAGATCGGGCATGCCCACATTATACATACTCTGAGGATATATGTGTGACCAGTGTCACACATATCCCCCCAACCCCCACCTACGGTGCCCGGATGTTCTTTTGACTCTGCCGAGTCGCCTTCATCGATGAAGGCCAGCGGGGGACCCACTGCCGGGCTGCATTTTGGTGAACGCAGCCTGGATGGGGCGAATCGGCCGCTGATGCGGCTGTAACGCCCGGTCGGAGCGCGCACGGTGCGCGCTCGCGGCTGGGCTGTGAGCCCGACAGCTAACCCCGTAGGCGGACAACAAGGAGGTTTCTCCCTCGATGTATGTCCCTGCTACCACGCAGCCGACGGCTGCGGCCGCACCGCTTGCTCCCGCCGAAATCGCCGGCGGAACATCGCCCACTGCGGCGTCGCTGTTCGCTTCGCCTCCCGGCACCACAGCGAGCGCGCATATATCGCTGCGCGTGCGCGGCCTCGATCTGAACGTGCTGGCCGGGCACACCGCCGGCGTGGCCGGCTCGCTGCGATCCCGCTCGGAGTCCGCCGGCGAGCTCGCCGGCCTGGTTGTGCGCCTGCAGGCGCTCACGCCCCGCGGGTGGCGCACGCTCGCGAGCGACGCAACCGGTCGTCGTGGGCGCTTTCGCGTGCGCTACACCCCGTCGCGCATCGGCAGCCGGCTGGTGCGTCTCGCCGTCGCCGACGCGACCGGGGAACGCACGGCCCGTCGGCTGCTCGGCCGGCTCGAGGTGTACCGCCTCGCCGGGGCGTCCTGGTATGGCGGCGGCGGAACGCTGGCGTGCGGCGGCGAGCTGACCAGCAGCACGCTCGGCGTCGCCAACAAGACGCTTCCGTGTGGCACCGAGGTGACGCTCCGCTACGACGGGCGCACCGTGACGGTCCCGGTCATCGATCGCGGCCCGTACGTGGCAGGACGCGAATTCGATCTCACCGAAGCGACCAAGCGCGCCCTTGGCTTCGGCAGCACAGGCGACGTCTGGAGCACTCGCTGAGGCAGCGAGCCCGCGGACCACGAGGCCGCGCGCCTTGCCCAGCTGACCGCGAGCTTCGCGCGAGAGCTGGATAATGCATCGCGTGAAGCGCTCTCGAACAGCGGTCAGCCGGCGTGCGCGCATGCAGCCGGCCACGCGATCGTGCGCGCGCCGGCGGCGATCGTCGGTCGCCGCCGCGCAGGGCGTCGAGGCCCGCGGCGCTCACTCGACCGGCGCGGTCGCGGTGGGCGCGTTCGCGCTCGGGGCCTTCGCCGTGGGCACGCTCGCGATCGGCCGGCTCGCGATCAGGCGCGCCGCGATCCGCTCGATGCGCATCGACGAGCTCGAGGTCGCGCGCCTGAAGGTGGGGGAGCTGATCGTCGAGCGCGAAACCCGCCCGGGATCCGTGACCGGCGGCACGTCGATCTAGCCGCAGCGAACCGCTCTCGGTCACGCAAAGCCGAGCTGCAGCACCAGCACGCCCGCAATCGCCGTGAAGCAGATCAGGTGGTCCCGGCAGATCGAGCGCGCCAGCGCGCTCTGAGCGGCGATCTCGCCGTCGCGCGCCCCGAGTCGCACCGCGCCGGGCACGGTGTGTGCGCCGGCCAGCCCGATCGCGCCCGCTGCCAGCGCCAATGACGCCCACGCGACCCAGGCCGGCGCGGCGGCTTTGGCGATCTGGGCGATCAGCGCCGCGAGCGTCGCGAGCATCACTGCCGCGATTAGGCGGTTCATGGGCCGGGCCGCGGTCGTGACCCGGCGGTAGTAGCCGGCGATCGAGGCCAGTGCCTGCTCGGGCAGCTCGCCGTCGCGATGCGCGAGCGTCTGCACGTCGAACATCAGGTCGAACCACAGGACCGCCAGCAGGAACCCGGCGCCGGCGCTGACGAATTCGCTCACGCCCGCGAGTATCGCTCACGCGCTAGCCTGCGTCACCGTGGAGGAGGGCTCATCGCAAGTCAGGCTGCGCCAGGCGGTGCTCGTCGCCGCCGAGCTCGAGCCGGTCGCCGAGGAGCTGCGGCACACGCTCGGGCTGGGCGAGCCGTTCCGCGATCCCGGCGTCGGCCTGTTCGGGCTGCAGAACGTCGTGTTCGCGCTCGGCGACTGCTTCCTCGAGATCGTCTCGCCGACGCAGGCCGACACGGCGGCCGGCCGCTACCTGGCGCGCCACGGCGGCGACGGGGGCTACATGGTGATCTTCGACGTCGAGGATCTCGAGGGCGCGCGCACGCGCGCAAGCGATCTGGGCGTGCGCGTCGTGTGGCAGCTCGACCTGCCCGACATCTCGGGCACGCACCTGCATCCCGCCGACATGCACGGCGCGATCGTCTCGATCGACCGCTCACAGCCGTACGGGTCCTGGCGCTGGGGGGGACCTGACTGGACCGAGCGCATCGGGCGCGGCGCCCCCGGGCGCCTGCTCGGCATCACGGTCGCCGTCTCCGAGCCGGCCCAGGTCGCGACGCGCTGGGGCGAGGTGCTGGGCGTCGCGCCCGGCGACGAGACGCCCACGCAGCTCTGCCTCGACGGCGCGACAGTCGACTTCACGGCTGCCGCCGACGAGCGCAGCCAGGGCCTCAGCGAGATCGCGCTCGAACTGCCGGGCGAGCTCTGCCCGGAGCCCGAGCTGCGTGAGCTCGGCGGCGTGCGCCTGCGGCTGCTGCCGGCTGCCTGAGACGCCGACCCACGCGCGCGCGTACGCGCGCGTGCGCTTGCGGCTGCTGCTGGTCGTCTCAGACGCCGACCCACGCGCGCGCGCGCGCGCGCGCGCCTGCGCTGCCCCGGCGATGCGTCGTCGTCAGCCGTCGATGCGTCGCCCTCAGCGGGCCGGCGAGCCTTCGACCGGCGCAAGCGGATGCGCCGTCGTCAGCCGGCCGGCGCGCCTTCGACCGGTGCGAGCGCTGTCTGGCGCGCCAGCAGCTCGGCCAGGCGCGCACGGTGGCGCTTGGCGCCGCCGAGCAGCGCGGCGTCGATCTGCGCACGCTTGTACAGCCAGTGCACGTCGGCCTCCCAGGTGAAGCCGATGCCGCCGTGGGCCTGGATCGCGCTGGCCGTGACCTCCCGGCCCGCGTCCGAGGCCGTCGCCTTGGCCATCGCGGCCGCCTCGGCCAGCTGCTCGGAACCGGAGTCCGCGGCCCAGGCTGCATACGCCGCCGTCGAACGCGCACGCTCGGTGTCCATCAGCATCTGCGCGCAACGGTGCGAGACGGCCTGGAACGAGCCGACCGGCACGCCGAACTGCTTACGGTCCTTGACGTACTCGACGGTCATCTGCAGCGCCCGGTCACAGACGCCGACGAGCTCTGAGCTGACCGAGACGAGGCTTCGGCCCAAGCCCGAGCAGGCGCCAGCGCCGAGCTCCTCGCCAGCCCCTCCAGCGCTGACGCGCGCCGCCGAGCGCGTCGGATCGACCGTGTCCACGGGGCTCACATCCGCGTCCGCGGCGGCCAGCAGGCGGCCCGCGCCATCCTCGTGGATCAGCACGAACACGCTCGCCTCGCGGCCGCCGATCACGAGCTCGGCGACGCCGTCGACGCTCGACCCCAACGCGCCGATCGTCTCGCCGGAGGCGAGCCCGGGCAGCCAGCGCTCGCGCTGCGCATCTGAGCCGTCCTGCTCGATCACCGTGGCCGCCAGCGCGCTCGGCAGGAACGGAACGGGCGCCAGCGAGCGTCCGAGCTCCTCGCACAGGATCGACAGCTCGATCTGCCCCAGTCCCTGGCCGCCGTAGCGCTCGGACACCCCGATCCCCGGCCAGCCGAGCTCGCGCAGCTCGCGCCACAGCGCCTCGTCGCTGCGCCCGGCCTCGGCGTGTTCACGCACCCGCTCGGGTCGCGCCCGCTCGGCCAGCAACTCGCGCGCCGTGCGCTGGATCTCGCGCTGGTCCTCGCTCAGGCCGAAGTCCACGGCGCCTAGCCCGCCTTCAGCCGCGGCAAACCGAGCACCCGCTCGGCGACGATGTTCTTCAGCACCTCGGTGGTGCCGCCCTCGATCGAGTTGCCGCGCGCGCGCAGGAACTCGTAGCTCCAGCTGGTGCCCCAGGTGAGCGCCTGCGGGCCGACGATGTCGACCGCCAGCTGCGTCAGGCGCTGGTTGGTGTCCGACCACAGCCACTTCACCAGCGAGCCCTCCGGGCCCGGCTGGCCGTAGCGTTCGACGTCCGACAGGCCCTTCCAGGCCAGCAGCCTGATCGACTCGGTGCGCATGTGCAGCTCCGCCAGCGCGTCGGCGTACAGCGGATCGTCGAGCAGGCCGCGCCGGCCCGCGGTTGCGATCAGGTCATCGAGCAGCTGGCGCAGGCGGATCTGCAGCGCGAAGCCGAGACCGGCACGCTCGTTCATCAGCGTCGTCAGCGCGACCTTCCAGCCGTTGCCGACGCCGCCGACGACGTTCTCGTCGGGGATCAGGGCGTCCTCGATGAACAGCTCGTTGAACTCCGACTCGCCGGTGATCTGACGGAGCGGACGCACCTGCACCCCGTCCTGCTCCATGTCCATCAGGAAGTAGGTGAGGCCCTTGTGCTTGGGCATCTCGGTGTCGGTGCGCGCCACGAGCATGCACCACTTCGAGTACTGCGCGCCGCTCGTCCAGACCTTCTGCCCGGTCACGACCCACTCGTGGCCACGTTTGACGGCGCGCGTCTTCAGCGCCGCCAGGTCGGAGCCGGCGTCGGGCTCGGAGAAGCCCTGGCACCAGATCTCCTCGGCCGAGAGGATCGGCGGCAGGTAGCGCTCCTTCTGCTCCGGCGTGCCCCAGGTCATCAGCGTCGGCCCGCCGAGCAACAGCCCGAGCACGTTGGCCGGCAGCGGCACGCGCGCACGGCCCAGCTCCTCGAAGTAGATCGCCGACTGGCTCAGCGTCGCGCCGCGGCCGCCGTACTCGACCGGCCACGCGGGCGCCGCCCAGCCCGCGTCGTACAGCCGGCGCTGCCAGTCCCGGCGCCAGGCGTAGTGGGCGTCTTCGCCGGCGGCGCCGTTGGGCGCGTCCTGCAGCCGGTTCGCGGCGAGCCACTCGCGCAGCTCGTCACGAAAGGCGGTCTCGCTTGGGCTGAACGTGAGGTCCATGGCGCCTGGGCAAGCGTACTAGACCACGGAGTTCACCTCGACGGGCTGTTCGAACAGCAGCGTCATGTTCGCCGACAGGCCGGCCGGCAGGAACTCTTCCCTGTTGACCGACACTTCGAGCACGGCTTTCGTGCCGCCTTCGAAGCGTTCCGGGTCCTGCTTGCCGCGCTTGGCCGAGTACTTGAGCTTCTCGGTCGTGAGCATCTTGTTTGCCTTCAGCGGGACGATCAGGCTGCCATGTATTTCGACCTCTTCCGAGCTTCCGCAGTGGAAGGTCGCGCTCAGACCGTCCAGCTCGAGGCCGACCTTGTCCTCGGCGGCGGTCGCCCCGCGGCTGATGACACCCAGTTCTCCGTCGCTGGCCGCAAGAAAGAATTCGCCTTCGGCTGCGCCGAAGGAGCCGCATTTCACGCCCGCGTTCGAGCATCCGGTGAAGGCGAGCCCGGTTTCGTTGACCTCTTCGTCGCCGAAGATGTAGCCGCCCTCGATCGCGCGTGTGCAGCTGACCTTGAATCCCGTGACCGTTTCGAGCTTCACGGGCGAGGTCGACTCGATTTCGAGTTTGGGTTTCCTGACGGCTTCCGAGAACCATTCGTAGTCCTTGCCGGCGGCGGGGGTCGTGCAGCCCGCGTTGGCGTAGCTCCCCGTGCCCTTCTGCACCCTGTTGCAGATTCCGAATTCGGGCGCTGCGGCGGACGCGCTTGCGGCCGTGGCGAGCGACAGGCCGAATATCGCCGCTGCGCCGACGGTGAGCGCTCGGATCGTTCTCATGGTTCTGCCTTTCTCTGGGGGGAGGTGCTGATCGAGTGACCTTCGCCCGAGTGTGCGGAACGCGCGCGACCGGCGCCAGCGGGGACGCCTTAGCTTGATGGTCGGGAAAACCCGAGAGTCGATCGCTTGCCGGGATCGGTGTTGGTGGCGACGTTGGGCGGGGTGATTGGGGGGTCGGTGTCCGCCGCGCGATCTACCGTTAGGGCGATGCCCGGCGAGCTAACGGTCGCCCACGTCGACATGGACGCGTTCTACGTGTCGGTCGAGCTGCGGCGCCGTTCCGAGCTGCGCGGCAGGCCGGTGATCGTGGCCGGCAGCGGACCGCGCGCGGTCGTGACGACCGCGAGCTACGAGGCGCGACGCTACGGCGTGGGCTCGGCGATGCCGGCGTCGCGCGCGCGCCGGCTGTGCCCGCAGGCGGTGGTGCTGGCGCCGGACTTCACGGCCTACCGCGAGGCCTCGCGCGAGGTGATGGGAATCGTGCGCGCGCACGTGCAGCAGGTCGAGGTGGTCGGTCTCGACGAGGCCTATCTCGACCTCGCGGAGCTGTTCTCCCCGCGTGCCGCGATGCGCCGGCTCGTGCGCGAGATCGAAGCCGCCACGCGGCTGCGGTGCTCGGTCGGGATCGGCCCTAACAAGCTGGTCGCGAAGGTGGCCTCCGATGCCGAGAAGCCCGCGGGTTTCGTGGTGCTCACGCGCGAGCAGGCGTGTGCGCGCTTCGCCGACGCCCCGCCGGGGCTCGTCCCCGGCATCGGCCCGAAGACGGCCGCGCGCCTGGCCGAGCTCGGGCTCGACACGCTCGGCGCCGTGGCGGCGGCGCCCGAGCGCGACCTGACCGCGCGCTTCGGCGCGAACCTCGGCGTCGAGCTGCGCCGCCGCGCGCGCTTCGAGCACGATGGCGTCGTCGGTGCGCCGCGCAAGGTCGTTTCGGAGTCGCGCGAGCGCACGTTCGACTACGACGTCCAGGATCCCGCCCTGATGCGCGAGGCGCTGAGCGTGATGGCCGACGAGCTGTGCGCCAGCCTGAACCGGCGCGAACGCCGCGGGCGCACGATCGGGATCAAGGTGCGCCTCGACGACTTCACCACCGCCACGCGGGCGCGCACGATCGAGCAGCCGACCAACGACGTCGCCCAGGTGACCGCCGTCGCGCTCGCGCTGCTGCGCGACTACGCGCCGGCGCGACCGGTGCGCCTGCTCGGCGTTCGCGTCGCCGGCCTGGAGTCAGGCGCCTCGCCGGTCGCGATTCCCGCGAGCGCGAACACCGGCCGGCGCGGGCCGCTGGACCAGCTCTCGTTGCAGCTCTAGACGGCCGGGCCCGGTCTCGCGGCGGCTAGGATCCGGGTACGAGGATGGACCGACCGATGGGGAGGCAGTGATGGCAAGCGCGAAGGTGGGCGAGATCGAGCTCGAGTACGAGCGCGCGGGCGCGGGCCCGCCGCTGCTGTTGATCATGGGCATGAGCGGCACGATCGCGCACTGGGGAGCGCCGTTCCTGGACGACCTGCGCGGCGACTTCGACACGATCGTCTACAACCACCGCGGGGTGGGCGCCAGCAGCCGCCTGGACGGGCCGCTCACGATCGCCCAGCTCGCCGAGGACGCCGCCGGTCTGCTGGCCGCGCTCGAGCTCGACTCGGCGCACGTGCTCGGCATCTCGATGGGCGGGATGGTCGCCCAGGAGCTGGCGCTGGCGCATCCCGAGGCGATCCGCTCGCTCGCGCTCGGCTGCACCTACTGCGGCGGCGAGGGCAGCGCGCTGACGCCCGAGCCGGTGATGACGAGGCTGGCCGAGGCGATGAGCTCGGGCGACCGCGAACGGGCGATCCGCGCGAGCTGGGAGGCGAACGTCTCGCCGGCGTTCGCCGCCGACGACGAGGCATACGCCCGCTTCCTGCAGGCCGGTCTCAGCCACGCGGTGGCGGTGCCCGTGATCATGCGCCAGCTGCAGGCGATCGTCGGTCACGACAGCTCCGGGCGCCTGGACGAGATCGCCGCGCCCACGCTCGTGGTGCACGGAACGGACGATGAGATGGTGCCCGTCCAGAACGGCACGATGATCGCCGGGTTGATCTCCGGCTCGCAGCTGGAGATCTTCGACGGCGTCGGCCACCTGTTCTTCTGGGAGGAGCCGGAGCGCTCGGCCGAGCTGATCCGCGCGCACGCAACGGTGCACGCCTGACGCGAGCGTGCGGTAGGCGAGCCGGTGCCCGCGCGGGGGCAGCCTGAGCAGGGCGGACGCGAAGGGGCGCGGACGGGCCGCAGGGCAGATGGCGAGGAGCTGCGGGTCCAGACGGACGACGCCGTCTGGCTCTCCGGGCAGCGCGCCGGGACGGGCCCGGCGATCGTGCTGTTGCACGGCCTGACCGCGACACGGCGCTACATCGTGATGGGCTCCCGCGCTCTCGAGCGCGGTGGTCTGCTCGTGCTCGCCTACGACGCGCGCGGCCACGGCCGCTCGAGCCCGGCGCCCGACGCGAACGCCTACGGCTACGAGCGGCTCACGCGCGACCTCGAGCAGCTGCTCGACAACGCGGGGATCGAGCGTGCGGTGATCGCGGGCGCCTCGATGGGGGCGCACACGGCCGTGCGCTTCGCGCTCGAGCGGCCCGCGCGCGTCGCCGCGCTGGGGCTGATCACGCCCGCGTACGATCCCTCGGCGCGGCGATCGCCAGACGCGTATGCCCACTGGGCCGCGCTCGCGGCCGGTTTGCGCGAGGGCGGGGTGGAGGGCTTTCTGGCCGCCTATGACTTCGACGGCGTTCCGGCCGCGTGGCGTGAGACGGTCGCACAGGTGATGCGCCAGCGCCTGTCCGCGCACGAGCATCCGCTGGCGGTCGCCGACGCGCTGGAAGTCGTGCCGCGCTCGCGCCCGTTCGAGTCGTTCGAGCAGCTCGCGCAGATCGCCGCGCCCACGCTCGTGATCGCCAGCCGCGACGAGGCGGATCCGAGCCACCCGCTGGTCGTCGGCGAACGCTACGCGCAGGCGATCCCCGGGGCGCAGCTGCTCGTCGAGGAGCCCGGCAGCTCGCCGCTGGCCTGGCAGGGCGGCCAGCTGTCAAACGCTCTGCTTGAGCTGACTGTGCGCGCATCGCAGGCGTGAGCAAGCACGCGCGGCCCTTGGCGGGGCTGAGCACCGCCGTGGGGCGAGTGTCCGTGATAGCATACGTCCGTATGTCAGAGGTGCGCACGTGGGACGGGCAGAGCTATGACCGCATCTCGGCGCCGATGGAGGCGCTGGGGCTGGCGGTGCTCGACCGCCTGGAGCTCGCCGGCGACGAGACCGTGCTCGACGCCGGCTGCGGCTCCGGTCGGATCACGGCCAAGCTGATCGAGCGGCTGCCGCGCGGTCACGTGATCGCATACGACGCCTCGGCGTCGATGGTGGCGGCCGCGCGCGAGCGGCTCGGGCCGGACGCCGACGTGCGCCGGGGCGACCTGCTCGAGCTCGAGCTGGAGGAGCCGCTCGACGCGATCTTCTCGACCGCGACGTTTCACTGGATCGCCGACCACGATGCGCTGTTCGCGCGCCTGCGCGCGGCGCTGCGCCCGGGCGGGCGGCTGCTCGCGCAGTGCGGGGGAGAGGGCAACATCACCGGGCTGCGCGGCCGCGCAGCCGTCGTGCTGCAGCGCCCGCCTTACGCCGAGCACTTCCGCGACTGGCGTCCACCGTGGAACTACGCGAACCCCGGCGACACCGAAGCGCGCCTGCGCGGCGCGGGCTTCGCCGCGGCCGAGTGCTGGCTGGCGCCCGCGCCGCAGCAGCCCGAGCACCCGCGCGAGTTCCTGTCGACGATCGTGCTCGGGCCGCACCACCAGAACCTGCCCGAGCCGCTGCGCGAGCCGTTCATGGACGACGTCATGGAGGTGCTCGGCGAGCCGGTCGTGGTCGACTACGTGCGGCTGAACATCGACGCGACGGCGTAGCCACGCGCGCGCACGCACGCGCGCGTGGGCTTGCGTCAGGCAAGCGTCGCCGGCGCGTCCAGACCGTCGCGCGCGCGCGCGCCGCGACCGTTCGTCCCGGCCAGCTCGCGATCCTCGACGCCGGGCCGATCGGCCGCCACGGCGGCCCCGCGCAGGAGCGCCGCGTAGCGCGCGTCGCGCGCGAGGAGCTGGTCGTGGGTGCCGCGTTCGACGATGCGGCCGGCGTCGAGCACGAGGATCTGGTCGGCGTCGACGATCGTCGAGAGCCGGTGAGCGATCGCGAGCGTGGTGCGGCCGCGGCTGAGCTCGTCGAGCGCCTGCTGGACGGCGCGCTCGGTCTCGGTGTCGAGCGCGGAGGTGGCCTCGTCGAGGATCAGCACCGGCGGGTTGCGCAGGATCGTGCGGGCGATCGCGATGCGTTGCTTCTCGCCGCCGGAGAAGCGGTAGCCGCGCTCGCCGACCGGCGTGTCGTAGCCGTCGGGCAGGGAGGTGATCAGCTCGTGGATCTGGGCCGCCTTGGCGGCGTCTTCGATCTCCCGATCGGACGCCTGCGGGCAGGCGAAGCGCAGGTTCTCGCGGATCGAGGCGTGGAACAGGTACGTTTCCTGCGAGACCAGCCCGACGGTCGCGGCGAGCGAGTCGAGCGTGACGTCGCGGATGTCGACGTCGTCGATCAGGACCGCTCCGCGCTGCGGCTCGTACAGGCGCGCCACCAGATAGGCGAGCGTGGTCTTGCCCGAGCCGGTCTCGCCGACGAGCGCCGTGCGCGTCCCCGCCGGGACCTCGGCCTCGATTTCCTGCAGCGTCCAGGGCGAGTCCGGCGCGTAGCGAAACGACACGTCCCGCAGCGCCACGTCGCAGTGCACGCCCGTGAGCACGCGCGCACCCGGGCGCTCGACGATGTCGATCGGCAGGTCGAGGTACTCGAAGATGCGCCCGAACAGCGCCAGCGAGGTCTGCACTTCCACACCCACGCCGAGCAGCTGCTGCATCGGGAACAGGAGCCGCGTCTGCAGCGTCGTGAAGGCGACGACGGTGCCGATCGAGATCACGTCCTGGCCGTGGGCGATCGTGTAGCCGGCAAACCAGTACACGGCGGCGGGCATGATCGCGAAGCTCATCTGCACCGAGGCCATGCGCCAGCGGCCGGCCATGCGCGAGCGGACCTCGAGGTCGGCCAGTTCGCCGGACTCGCCGGTGAAGCGGTCGACCAGCTCCTGCGAGCGGCCCATCGTCTTGCCGAGCAGGATCCCCGACACCGACAGCGACTCCTCGACCAGCGTGGACATGTCCGCCAGGCGTCCCTGCGTCACCGACTGGATGCGGCGGCGCTCGTTGCCGACGCGGCGCGTGAGCCACACGAAGAACGGCAGCAGGATCAGCGAGAAGACCGTCAGCTGCCAGCTCAGCGCGAACATCGCGACCACCGTCGCGGTGACGGTTGCGACCGTGGAGACGGTCGAGGTCGCGGTGCTGGTGACGACGTTGTCGATGCCGCCGATGTCGTAGGCGATGCGCGCCTGCACCTCGCCCGAGCGCGTGCGCGTGAAGAACGCCAGCGACATCCGCTGCAGGTGAGCGAACACGGCCGCACGCAGGTCGTGCATGACGCGCTGGCCTACCTGGTTGGAGATCCACGTCTGCGCCACGCTGATCACGCCGTTGATCACCGCCAGCGCGATCATGCCCGCGACCAGCCAGGTGAGCAGCGTCAGATCGTGGCCGATGATCCCCTTGTCGACCGCTTCGCGCAGCAGGAAGGGCGAGGCGACGCTGAGCACGGCGCCGAGCACGATCAGCCCGAGCAGCAGGCTCAGGCGCAGTCGATAGGGGACGAACAGCCGCGCCACCCGGCGCAGCGACACAGGTTTGTCGGGAATGTCCTCCGGACGGAGCTCGGTCTGGCGCGACCGGCGGCCGTCGCCGCCACGGCCGTGCCCCTGGGCGAAGGGCTGGCTGCTCACGGACTGACTCTAGCGTCGCGCCGTTCGCACTCGCTGGGCTCAGGCGCTGCGCGTGCGCTCCGTGCCGATGAGCCGATGGTCGATCGCGTAGGCGACCAGCTCGGCGCGGTTCGAGAGCCCGAGCTTCCGCTGGATGTGCGAGCGGTGGGTCTCGATGGTTCGCACGGAGAGGTAGAGCCGCTCGGCGGTCTCGGCGTTGGTGTGGCCGAGCGCGATCAGGCGCAGGACGTCGACCTCGCGGGCCGAGAGATCGTCCGGCGGGCCGGACGCCGGCTCCGCGGCCAGGCGGGCTCCGAGCCTGGGATTGAGGTAGCGCTCGCCGGCCGCGGCGCGCCGGACCGCCTCGACGAGCTCGTCGTGCGCGGCCTCCTTGAGCACGTAGCCGAGCGCCCCCGCGCCGAGCGCCTCGCGGGCGAAGGCGGGCTCGTTCTGCATCGTCAGCACGACGATCTGCGTGTGCGGCGACTCCTCGCGAATCGCGGGGATCGCCTGCAGGCTCGAGCCGCCCGGCATGTTCAGGTCGAGCACGAGCACCCGCGGATGATGGCCGCGCACGTAACGCCGGGCGCCGTCGGCGTCGCTGGCCTCGGCGACGACCTCGAAGTCGCTCTGGCTGTCGAGCAGCAACCGCAGTCCGCTGCGCACGACCTGGTGATCGTCGGCGAGCACGATGCTGATCGCCTCGACGGGGGCCCGGCCGGCAGCGCGGCCATGTCCCCGGCCGAAGGACTGGCTGCTCACGGAGTGACTGTAGCGTCGTAGGGTTAAGTGGCCATGGACCTCTCCGCGACCGAGGCGCGGGTGCTGGGCTGCATGATGGAAAAGCAGCTGACGACGCCCGACATCTATCCGCTGACGCTCAACAGCCTGCGCCTGGCCTGCAACCAGTCGACCAACCGCGATCCGGTCGTGAGCTACGACGACGCGATCCTGCGCGACGCGCTGCACCGGCTCGAGCGGCGCGGCTATGCGCGCTTGGCGAGCGGCCGCGGCAGCCGCGCGCCCAAGTACCGGCACCTGCTGGCCGAGGCGCTGCCGCTGAGCGGGGACGAACACGCCGTGCTGTGCGTGCTGTTGCTGCGCGGTGGACAGACGCCGGGCGAGCTCAAGCAGCGGGCCGAGCGCATGCACGGCTTCGATGGCTTGGACGCCGTGCACGACGCGCTCGAGCGCCTGATCGCGCGCGGCCTGGTGGCGCGGCTCGCGCGCCGTCCGGGCCAGAAGGAGGAGCGCTACGAGCACCTGCTGAGCGCGGACGCCGAGGATCAGCAGCAGGGCGCCCGCGCGGCCTCAGCGGCCAGCGGGCCGGGGCCGGCAGCCCCCGCAAGCGCATCCGGCGTGGTGCCCGCGCCGGCCCCCGCGGGTGCATCCGGTCTCGCGTCCACGGCCGCCCCCGCGGGCACGCCCGGCGTCGAGCCCTCCGCGGGAGCGCCGACGGTGGGGATCTCGCCGTTTGCACCGCCCGGTGCGAGTGCCGCCGGGGCAGCGACGGATAAGCGCGTGTCCGATCGCTGGGGGTCTGGCGGTGATGAGGCGGCGATGCCGGACGCCGGCCACGCCACCGGCGGGGTCGCCGGCCTGTCTTCGCTGGCTGCGCTCGAGGCGCGGATCGCGCGGCTGGAGCGCGAAGTCGCCGAGCTGCGCAGGCGCACCGACTCGGCGAGCCTGACGTGATCGTCGCGGCCGCATCCTCGGCCGACGCCGCCACGGGCGTCGGCATCCCGCTGGCCCTGGCCGCGGGCTTCGTGTCGTTCCTGTCTCCGTGCGTGCTCCCGCTGGTACCCGGCTATCTGTCGACCGTCGTGGGCGTCAGCCCCGCCGAGCTGCAGGGCACCAGCACGCGGCGCGTGCTGGTGCCGAGCCTGCTGTTCATCGCGAGCTTCTCGCTGATCTTCATCCTGCTCGGCCTCGGCGCGACCGCGATCGGCTCGAGCCTGAACGCGCACCGCGACGCGCTCGAGCGCGCGGCGGGCGTGCTGATCATCCTGATGGGCGTCGCCTTCCTCGCGACCCCGTTCGTGGACCGGCTCAACTTCGAGTGGCATCCCGATGGGCTGATGCGCCTCGCCGGCCGCGGGGGCCCGCTGCTTGCAGGCGCGGCCTTTGCGATCGCCTGGACGCCGTGCACGAGCATCACGCTCGGAGCGATCCTGACGCAGGCCGCCGTATCGACCTCCGCCGCGCATGCCGCGCTGCTGCTGGCCTTCTACTCCGCCGGTCTGGCGATCCCGTTCCTGGTGATCGCGCTGGCGTTCGAGCGCGCCACGAACGCGCTGGCGATCGTCAAGCGCCACTTCGCGCTCGTGATCGCCGCCGGCGGCGCGGTGATGATCGCGTTGGGCCTGCTGATCCTGACCGGCGAGTTCACGATCCTCAACGCCTGGGCCAACCGCACGCTACCCTTCCCCGGTGCCACGCTCTAGCTCATCGCGCGTCGGGGCGTCGATGGCGTCTTTTGCGGCGGCCGCGCTGCTCGGCGTTGCCGGGCTTGCGGGTTGTGGCGGCGCCAGCGAATCGACCCCGACGCAGAGCACGCCGAAAGCGGCGACCGTGACCGAGCCGGCCACGACACCGGCGCCAGGGGGCACGCCGAGCACGACCACGAGCACCCCGAGCAGCTCGAGTCCGACGACCACCACGCCGGCCACCGCCCAGACCAAGACGGCGCCCAACGCCGAAGCCCCCAACGCTCACGCGCCGACGACGACCCCGGCGAAAGCGGCTCCGCTGCCGGCCAGGCCGCCGACCGCGACGACTCCGACCGCGCCGAGGCACGCGCTGCGCCACCGCGTCGGCGCCGCAGGCCTGCTGGGCGGTCTGTGCACGACGACCCACAAGGGTGGACGCTCGCTCTCGCCGGCCACGCGTGCGCGACTGAAGAAGGTCTGCGCCGAGGTCGAGAAAGCCGAAAAAACCCGCTAGCCGAGCCCCGAAAGCCGAGCAGGCGCTAGCCGCGCCCGAAACAGCCGAGCAGGCCCGCTAGGAAAGACCCACGGACACACGTTGTCCGAGGCTGCCGCGACCGGGCGACACCTCGACGACCAGCGACGACAGCGCCGGCGTGCGGCTGATCACACGCCGCGCACCGACGCCGGCGAGCCCCCGATCCGGGACCGTGGCTGCGGCAACGCCGTCAGGTCGGCGACCATCGACGATTCCGCCTCGCGGACCGACGTGCGCGTCGAGGCGCTCGGCCTGCGCTCGGACATACTGCTCGAGGCGATCGGCGACGATGCTCGCGGGTCGCAGGCAACGCGCCTTGGCCAGCGTCTGGGCGCCCACGCAGCGGTACATGCGCCGGCCGGTCGAGGACTTCGGTCCCGCGACCATCGCCTGTCCACAGCTCGCGCAGTGTGCAATCCCGCTGAGCGGATACTCGCACGGCGGCGTATAGGCGCCGGGCTTGTGCTGGGCGGCGCGCCAGGTCGCGCGGTCCACCAGCGGCTCGTGCGCGTGCGCGTTGACGATCGCGCCGGTGCGCACCTCGCCCAGGTAGGTGCGCTTGGCGAGCATGCGCCGCACCGTCGCGGTGGTCCAGAAGCGCGCCCCGGACGCATAGCGCTCCAGGTAGCGCGTGGCCGCCGCCACGCCCTGGCTCGCGGCCAGTTCGTACGCGCGCTGCACCAGCAGCCGCTCGTCGTCGTCCGGCACCAGCACGCCGTCCTGGCGCTCGTACCCGAACGGCGTCGGCCCGACCTGCTTGCCTTCGGAGATCGCGCGTTCCTGGATGATCTCCCAGCTGATCTTGACGGGCTCGTGCTCCAGCGTCGGCACCCCGCGATCATGTCAGGGACTCGCGCCGCCCGAAGGTCGTTTTTTCGCGCTGTGCGGACGAACTTGTGACGAATGCTTCCGAACCGCGGGCCATAGCTCGGGCATAGAGGCCGGGCGCGCGCGGGCCAGGCGGGCGAGGTGGGGGAGCGAGGCAGACGGCCGGTCTACGCGGCGAACCCCTGTACTCGGGGGTCGAGCGTGGGTGCTCGGTCCTGGGGGGCGGGTGCGCTACGCCGCCTGCGCCTGCGCCGCGACCTGGGCCTGCTTGCGCGCGCGGTAGCGCTGTTCCCAAGCCTCCTGGTTGCGCTTCGCGTCGAGCACGAACGGCGAGTAGCCGATCGCCTTGACGATCGCCCGGTTGATCGCCGACTCCGGTGAGGGCAATGGCCGCAGCACGTCGACGAACAGCACCACGCGCGTCTCGTCGGTGTCGTTCCAGACCTCGTGGTTGAAGGTGTCGTCGAACACCATGCTCTTGCCCTCCTGCCAGTAACGGAAATCCTCGCCCACCCTGATGCGGCAGGCCTGCGCATCGCGCGGCACGATCAGACCGAGGTGGTAGCGCAGCACGCCCTTATAAGGACCGCGATGGTCGAGGATGTGCTTGTGCGGTGAGAGGATCGAGAACATCGCCGTCGTCATCCCGGGAATCCGGCGCATCAGCGCGGCGGTCTGCGGGCACATCTCGACGCCCAGCCTGGCCTCGAAGCCGTAGCCATAGAGGAAGAACGTCTTCCAGTCGTCATCGTCGGTGATCTCGATCTGGTCCTTGGAGATGTCCTGGAAGTTCGGCAGCGCCTCGCGGTCCTCCAGCACGCGCTCGAGCTCGTCGCGGATCGTCGTCCAGCTGGCCTCGACCTCGGCGATCCAGGGGAACAGCTCGTTGTCGAAGAAGGTCGCGTCGCCGACCAGCGAGCGTCTGCCGATGAACCGCTCGATCGGCGCCAGCAACCGTTCACCGCCTGCGATCGTCAGCTCGACGGTGCGCTCCCACAGCGACTTCTCTGCCATCGGCCGGCCTCCTCGATGAGGTGGTTGAACCGGATCGATCCGAGACTCGGCGAGTCTCGGATCGGCCCAGTCTACGACTAGTCACGGCGATACGGCCTGTGCGCCGCGGGTGGCCGCTGCGGCTGGCCGGCGAACCGGTCGGGCCGCCTACGCAGCCTCGCGCAGCGCCGCCATCTCAGGCGACTCCGCGAGCTTCTTGAGCGCTCGCTGCTCGAGCTGTGACGCGCGCTCGGCCGAGAATCCCAGCCGCTTGCCGATCGCCGTCAGCGTCTGCGGCTCCTCGCGCCCCGTGCCGAAGCGCAGCGTCAGCACGGTCCGCTCGGTATCAGGCAGCTGCGCGATCGCCTCGTGCACGATCCGCTCGCGCTCGTTGTCCCAAGCTGTGTCCTCGGGCGCCTCGACGTCAGAGGGCAGCAGATCGCCAAGCGCCGTGTCGCCGTCCTCGCCGACCTGCTGATCGAGGCTCACCAGCGCCGCCCGTTGGTGGCGCACCTCCTCGATCTGCTCGATCTCGAGACCGGTCTCGGCGGCAAGCTCGTCGATCGTGGGCTCGCGCCCCAGCCGCACCGACAGCTCGCGCTCGACCCGCCCGACCTTGCGCGAGCGCTGCGCCACGTGCACCGGCAGCCTGATCGTGCGCCCGGAGTTCTCGAGGCCGCGCTGAATCGCCTGCCTGATCCACAGGGTCGCGTACGTCGAGAACCTGAAGCCCTTGCGCCAATCGAACTTCTCGCTCGCCCGAATCAGCCCGAGCATGCCCTCCTGGACGAGATCCGCCAGTGGCAGCCCCTGGTTCTGGTACCGCCGCGCGTTCGACGCCACCAAGCGCAGGTTCGAGTTGACCAGCAGTTCCTTGGCCTGCAGGTCGCCGCGCTCGATCCGCTGCGCCAGTTCGATCTCCTGCGCCGGCGTCAGCAGGGGATAGCGCCGCGAGTGCGCCAGCAGCTGGTCCACGGACTCGGGAATGAACGCGTCATCCACGACTCCGGCGGCCTTGTCGATGCCGTCACGGGCGCCGCTGGCGCTTGTTTTAGTGGTTTTTAGGAGTGTCTCAGCCATATTGGTCCTTCTAATCCGATGCTCAGAGTCGGAATTATACGCCGAAGTAGTTGTCTTGTCAATTATTCTCTGGCGATGCTCGATCTGCGTGTCGTTCGACGCTCTGTGCGCGGCTCCCTGCCTGCCCGAGCACACTTCTTGTCGGCTCGTGCCCTCGGCCGCTGATCCTCGCCCGCGCTTCCTGGACATTGTGCGGATATGCACGCTTGCGTGCACGTCTTCTGTCGTCTGCCCGATCGGGGACTCAGCTCGATCGATACCCCGGTTCGCCCTTCCGGAACCGCCTTTGGCCTGGTTCGAGCCTGCCAGCGTGGGCGCCGCCGTGGGCCCCGGGGCCCAATAAACCCGCGAACCGGGCAAAAGTCGCTGTCCGCCAACCTCTGCACCAGCCAACGCCGCACGCGCGTGCGCGCGTGCGGGCTGCGCTGGCAATAGCGACGCGCGATCGGGACCGTCGATACGGCGGACGGGCCGGTCATTACGGCGAGCCCCTCCGTATGCTCCAGCGATGGACGCGGATCTCTCGGGCCAGGTCGTCGCCATCACGGGGGCCTCGTCCGGCATCGGCGAGGCGACCGCCCTCGCGTGCGCCCGCGCGGGCGCCGCCGTGGCGCTCACAGCTCGCCGCACCGACCGCATCGAGAACCTCGCCGAACGTATCGCGGGCGATGGCGGACGCGCGCTCGCCGTCACCGCCGACGTTGGCGAGGAGGACCAGGCGCGCGCATTCGTGCAGCGCGCCCACGACGAGCTCGGCCGCCTCGACGTGCTCGTCAACAACGCCGGCGTGATGCTGCTCGGCCCGATCGAGAACGCCCCCACCGAGGAGTGGCGTCGCATGATCCACGTCAACCTGTTCGGCGTCCTGTACTGCACACACGCCGCCCTGCCGCTGATGCGCCGGCAGGGCGCGGGCCACATCGTCAACGTCAGCTCCGTCGCCGGCCGCGTCGCACGTCTCGGCTCGGGCGTCTACAACCTCACGAAGTGGGGCGTCGGCGCGTTTTCCGAGTCGCTGCGCCAGGAGATGGTCCCGCTCGGCGTCCGCGTCACGCTGATCGAGCCCGGCGCCGTCGCCACCGAGCTCCCCGGCCACAACCGCCCCGAGGTCCTCGAGCAGATGGCCAAAAGCTTCGCGGGCGTCACGCCCCTCGCGTCAGAGGACATCGCCACCGCGATCCTGTACGCGATCGCCCAGCCGCCCAACGTCGCCGTCAACGAGATCCTGCTCCGCCCGAGCGGCCAGAGCAGGTAGCGGGTACGGCAGCCGGCGCACGCACCAGCCGGCGCGGGAGACGCCCGGCCGGCGCGACCCGTCCGCGAGCCGGTCCGGCCCGTTCCGGATGACCTGATCGAAAGGCCGGCCCACGCGCGCGCGTGTGTGCGCGCATGCGTCGGCCTCGCGGAGGATCGTCGCGGGGATCGGCGGGTCGCGCCCCGTCCGTCCGCGAGCCCGGCCCCGGTCCGTTGGCGAGCCGGTCCTGGTCGTTGGCGAGCCGGCGCCGGTCGGTCTGGGTGATGTGATCGAAAGGTGGGCCCGCGCGCGCGCGTGTGTGTGCGCGCATGCGTCGGCCTCGCGGGGGATCGTCGCGGGGATCGGCGGGTCACGCTGGTCCGTTCGCGAATCGACACCGGTCGGTCTGGGTGATGTGATCGAAAGGTGGGCCCACGCGCGTGCGTGCGCGCGTGCGTTTCGCCGGACGACGATCGCAGCGGGACGGGATCGCGCACCCGACCGGAGATGATCCCGTCCCCGCCGTATGCGAACATGTGTTCGATGAGATGGTCCAACCTTGCACCCGCCGAGGACGAGCAGCGCCGCCTGCCCGGCTACCGCGACGAGGCGGTCGTGCGCCGCTTCGACGCTCCCGAGGCGCTCGAGACCCGCTTCTACGAGGTCCGTGCGCGGTCGCTGCTCAATCGCGTCCCCGGGGCCTCGCGCATGCCGTTCCGCTGGACGATCAACCCGTATCGAGGATGCAGTCATGCTTGCCAATACTGCTTCGCTCGTCCCACGCACACCTATCTGGGCTTCAATTCCGGCCGCGACTTCGAGCGCGAGATCGTCGTCAAGGTCAACGCGCCGGAGGTCCTGCGCGCCGAGCTCGCGCGACCGTCGTGGAGGGGCGAGCACGTGGCGCTCGGCACCAACACGGACCCCTACCAGTGGGTCGAGGGGCGCTACCGGCTGATGACCGGCATCTGGGAAGCGATGCTCGACGCCGCGGGCGGCGCCGGCAACCCGTGCTCGGTGCTCACCAAGTCGCCGCTCCTGCTGCGCGACATCGAGCTGATGCGCGAGCTGGTGCGGCGCACGCAGTTCAGCGCGTGCCTGTCGATCCCGACGCTCGACGAGCCGGCATGGCGCGCGACCGAGCCGCACACGCCGAACCCCCGCGCGCGCCTGGAGGCGGTCGCGCAGCTCAACCACGCCGGGATTCCGACGGGCGTGCTGATAGCGCCGCTGATGCCGGGCATCAACGACTCGCCCCACCAGATCGAACCGCTGCTCGAACGCGCCGCGCAGGCGGGGGCGACGAGCATTGGCGGCATCGCCCTGCACCTGCGCGGGGACGTGCGCGAGGTGTTCATGGGCTGGCTGCGAGACCAACGACCGGAGCTCGTGTCGCGCTACGAACGGCTCTACCGCCGCGGCGCCTACGCGCCGCGCGAGGAGCGTGAGCGCCTGGCCGGGCTCGTGCGCAAGGGCAGGCCGCCGCGCACGGCGCGCTTCACGCGCGCGTGCGCCGAGGGCGAACGTTGGGAGCTCACCTCGGCTGCCGATCCGAGCCCGGCCGCTCCCGTGACGCCACGCGCGCGCGCCGCGCGCCAGCAGACCCTGTTCTGAGCCGCCCGCTCGCGCACCCGCCCAGCGGGCGTCAAACGCCGGGCTCGCGCTGGATCCCGCGCCTCGACATGCTGGAGATGCGCGCCCGGCGCGGGTCAGCTCTCGGCCAAGCGGCGCAACAGCGCCACGGCCTCCATCAGGACCTGCTGCTCGGCCGGCGACAGGTCCTCGGCGATCGTGCGCGCCAGCCAGCCCTCGCGCTGGCGCCTGTCCTCGGCGAGGATTCGATGTCCCTCGTCGGTCAGCGCCAGCAGCGTCCGGCGCCCGTCGGCCGGATCGGCGTGACGCTCCACCAGGCCTTCGCTCTCCAGGTCGCTCACCGTCTGGGTCATCGACTGCGGCCGCACCCGCTCAGCCGTCGCCAGATCGCCGATGCTCAACGTCCCTTCGCGATCCAACCGCCCCAGCACCGCGCCCTGCGAGAGCGGGAAACGATGCTCCGCCCGCAGCCGGCGCATCAGCTGGCCGAGCACCACCCGCAGCTCGCTCGCCAGCAGCGTCGTGTCGACCGCCGTTCCCATCATCGTCCCAATCTTCGCAGATATACAGGAGAACTGTTCAGTTTTCCTGTATATATGTTCGGGTGGCAAGCACCGCCGATCGGCCCGCGAGCACCCGCAGCAACGGACGCGTGCGAGCGCAGGAGCCCGGCGGATCGGACCGTTACAAGTGGATCGCCCTGTCGAACGTCACCCTGGGGGTGCTGCTGGCGACGCTCGACGCCTCGATCACGCTGATCGCGATGCCCGACATCTTTCGCGGCATCCACCTCGACCCGCTCGTTCCGGCCAACAGCTTCTACCTGCTGTGGATGATCCTCGGCTTCCTCGTCGTCACGAGCGTCCTGATCGTGAGCTTCGGCCGTCTCGGCGACATGTACGGCCGCGTGAAGATGTACAACCTCGGCTTCGTCGTCTACACGCTCGCCTCGCTGCTGCTCACCGTCGACTGGATGAGCGGGCGCGCCGGCGCCACATATCTGATCGCGTTCCGCATCGTCCAGGGCGTCGGCGCCGCGTTCCTGCTGGCCAACGCAGCGGCGATCATCGCCGACGCCTTCCCCGCCAACCAGCGCGGCATGGCGCTCGGCATCAACAACATCGTCGGCGTCAGCGGCATGTTCGTCGGCCTCGTGCTCGGCGGTCTGCTGGCGCCGATCGACTGGCGGCTGGTGTTCCTGATCTCGGTGCCCGTCGGGCTGTTCGGCACGGTCTGGGCCTACCTGAAGCTCGAGGAGCGCAGCACGCCCAAACGTGCCCGCGTCGATTGGCCGGGCAACGTCACGTTCGCGCTCGGCCTGGTCCTGATCATGGTCGCGGTCACCTACGGCATCCGCCCCTACGGCGGCCATGCCACCGGCTGGGGCAGCCCGCGCGTGCTCGCGCTGATGGGCGCCGGCCTGGCCTCGCTGCTCGCATTCGCGGTGATCGAGCAGCGCGTGCGCGAGCCGATGTTCCGCCTGCCCCTGTTTCGCATACGCGCCTTCACCTTCGGGACGCTCTCGACGTTCCTGTCCGCGGTCGCCCGCGGCGGCCTGATGTTCATGCTAATCATCTGGCTGCAGGGCATCTGGCTGCCGCTCCACGGCGTGGACTTCACCGACACGCCGTTGCGGGCCGGCATCTACATGCTCCCGCTCACGCTCGGCATGGTGCTCGCCGGCCCGACCTCGGGGTATCTGTCCGACCGCTTCGGGGCCCGCTGGTTCGCCACCGGCGGCATGCTCGGCTCGGCCCTCAGCTTCCTCCTGCTGGCGCTGCTGCCGATCGACTTCTCCTTCCCGCTGTTCGCGCTCGTGCTCGCGATGATCGGGGTGTCGATGGGCATGTTCGCCTCGCCCAACCGCGCCGCGGTGATGAACAGCCTGCCGCCCCAGCACCGCGGCGCCGGCGGCGGCATGAACCAGACCTTCCAGAACTCCGCGCAGGTGCTCTCGATCGGCATCTTCTTCACGCTGATGATCATCGGGCTGGCCGCGAACCTGCCGCACACGCTGTCATCGGGGCTGCAGGCCCACGGGGTGTCTGCGGTCGCGGCGAACGGGGCTGCGCACACCCCACCGGTGTCGGTGCTGTTCGCCGCCTTCCTCGGCTACAACCCGATCGAACACCTGCTCGGCCCGCACGTGCTCGCGGCGCTCCCCGCCGCCAGCCGCGCGACGCTCACAGGGCGCTCGTTCTTCCCGGAGTTGATCTCACAGCCGTTTCGCGCGGGCCTGCACGAGGCGTTCGCGTTCGCGATCCTCGCCTGCCTGGTCGCCGCCGGCGCCTCGCTGCTGCGCGGCGGCAAGTTTCAGTACACCGAACCCCCGAGCGAGCAACAGGTCGCGCGCGACGGCCGGCTCGCGCGGGTCACGACCCGAGAGGAGCAGCATGCGCGTTGAGTGGTACGGCCAGTCGGCCTTTGGCCTGAGCACCGCGGACACGACCGTGGTGATCGATCCGTTCGGAGACATGTCGGGCCTGTCCAGCCGTGGAATGCAGTTCGACTACCCGGCGATCGAGGGCGTCGCGGCCCAGCTCGTGCTCGTGACCCACGAGCACCTCGATCACAACGGCGTCGAGGTGATCGCAGGCGATCCCGCGATCCTGCGCTCCACCGCCGGCGTCCTGCCGTCGCCGATCGGCGAGGTCACCGCGATCGCCTCCGAGCACGACGAGCAGGCCGGTACCGTGCGCGGGCCGAACACGATCTTCGTGTTCGAGCTCGGCGACCTGCGCGTATGCCACTTCGGCGACTTCGGCCAGAGCGCGCTGCGCGAGGAGCAGACCGCCGCGATCGGCCCGGTCGATCTGCTGTTCATCCCCGTCGGCGCCGGCCCCACGATCGGCGCCCAGCAGGCTCGCGCGATCGTCGATCGCCTCGGCGCCGGCCTGACGGTGCCGATGCACTACCGCACTTCGCGCATCGGCTTCCTCGACACGGCCGACGAGTTCCTCGACCGCAGCCCCCGCGTGCAACGGCTCTCAGAGCCCGCCTTCGAGACCGACCAGCTCGCAGCCGACGGCCCGCTCGTCGTCGTCCCCGCGGCGCCGTAGCGGCCACCGCGAGCAGCGCCTACAGTCAGTGCGCTACACGTCACCGCGCGAACGAAAGGACGAACGACCATGAAGCTGGGACGAACCCTGTTGCGCCTCACCGTCGGCGGGTTCTTCGTGGGGCACGGCACCCAGAAGCTGTTCGGCTGGTTCGGGGGCCATGGCCTCGACGCCACCGCGCAGATGTTCGAGGCGCTCGGCCTGCGCCCGGGGCGGCGTCATGCGATCGCGGCCGGCGCGGCCGAGGCCGGCGGCGGCGCGCTGCTCGCAGCAGGGCTCGAGACGCCGCTCGCGGCCTCGGTGCTGACCGCCACGATGCTGACCGCGATCAACCGCGTCCACGCCAAGAACGGACCGTGGGCGACCAACGGCGGCTACGAGTACAACGTCGTGCTGATCGCCGCCGTGCTCGCGCTCGTCGACGCCGGACCCGGCAGCCTCTCGCTCGACGAGGCGCTCGGCCGCGAGCGCTCGGGACCGGCATGGGCGCTCGCCGCGCTGCTTGCCGGCGCCTTCGGCGCGCTCGGCGCCCATCTGGCCGCCGAGGCGGCGCCGGCGCCGCTCGAATCGGATGCGGCCCCAGCGCCCACCGCGGACCAAGACGGTTCGTCCTAGGAGATCCGACCGGGGCGGACCGCCAGGGCGCGTCGAGCGCGGGTCACGGCCGCGTCCAGTCCCCCTGCGAGCGCGACGCGAAGTGCGCAGCCAGATCCACGCCCGCGACCAGCGCCAGCGCAAGCGCCACGGCAGCGGCGATCGACACTTCGAGCACCACCAGCGCCCCGGCGATCGCGCCTGCCAGCATCGCCGCGATCGCGATCGCGCGGCGCCCGAGCTGCGCGCCTCGCCCTGCCGCCGCCCCGGACTCCGACGCAAGGCCCGTCAGCGTTTTCGTCAACACGGTCGTCGTCAGGTCCGGGACGGCCAGCTGCTGCGCGCTCGCGTTCTGGACCCCCATCGCAACGGCCAGGGCCCCGATCAGCAGATAGCTCACCGCACTCCCCAGCGGCGCGGGCGCAAGCGCCGCCAGCACCAGCGCCGCGACCATCAGCGCCAGCTGCGCCGCGCCCGTGGCGCGCAGCACGCGACCCCGGTGCGACGCGCACCGCGCTCCGATCCGTCCCCCCAGGAGCGCACCGAGCAGGAACGCGGCCAGCGCGACCAGTGACGCCGTCGCCGACAGGCCGCGCGCCCCCGCCAGCGCGAACCCGAGGAACACCACGTTGCCCGTCATGTTCGCCACGAACACGTGCCCCAGCCGCAGGTAGCTGGTCGCATCGACCACCCCCGTCACGACCGTGAGCGTCACCAGCAGCGGCGGCAGCGGGCCGTGGCGGTCGCCGCGAGCGGGCCACAGCGTCTGCCTGGCCTCGCTCAGCGCGCTCATCGCCGGCTCCACTCGGTCGCGCCCGCGGCCGTCACGCCTGGATCGCGGGCGCCCTGCCCGAGGCTCTCACCGGCCAAGCGCCGTCACTGGACCTCGACGATGTCGCCGATCTGCAGCAGCCCGAACACGGTGTGGGCCGCTTCGATCGGCAGCTCCACACAGCCGTTCGACTGGGGGAAGCCGTACGATTCGCGCGGATACCCGTGCACGGCGTCGCCGCCGTTGAAGTAGTTCACCCAGGGCACGTCCGGCACGTCGTATTTGGTGCCGTCGACGTCTTCGCCGGTCATCGTGGTCGACACGTAGCGGGCATAGATCGGGAAGATCCCCTGCGCCGTTTCGGCCCCGGGCACGCCGGTGTTGACGGGCGTGGTGAACACCACGTGATGGCCGCGGTGCAGGAACAGCGTCTCCGGCAGCGACTCGCTCACGGTCACCCAGGTGTAGGAATGAGGGTCGCGTTTGTTGACCGTCAGGTCGTACAGCAACGTCAGCCAGGTGATGCGGTTCGGTTCGCCGGTCGCTTCCAGCCCGTTGTCCTCCTGAAAGACCTCGAGCGCGCCCCTGGTCGTCGGGTCGAGCTGGCCGAGCTGCGCCGGCGGCGCATCGGAGGGATCGGCAGCGAGCCTGCCGTGCGGAGGATGGTACGCGTGCAGCGCCGCTTCGGAGCGCGTCTCCGGCCCCGGCGCATAGTGCACGTCATACAGCGGGCGAAACGTCGCGCCGAGGTAGCCCAAGCGCGCCAGGCCCTGCTGCAAACCGGCGATTGGCGGGCAGGCGACGTTCAGGTGAATCGCCCGTTTGCGCCCGAGCTGGGCGTAGCCACTCGAGTCGGTCCGCGCCCACACGATCAGCGTATAGCTCGAGCACGGCAGCAGCGTCGACACGGGGGTGAACACGTCGGAGTCGCCGACCACGTGCCACGAGCCCGCCGCGCTGGGAATCAGCGTCGGCGCGGGCGAGGTGGGGGACACCGGCGCGGACAGCGTCACGCTCAGCGGATCGGTGCCGGTCACGAGCGTGGCGCCGGGCGCCGCCACCAGGCGCGTCGGCGCGAGCGAGCTGGCCGAAGCCGAAGCGCCACCCGAACGTCCTTCCAGCAGGCCTTCCACGCCGTTGCCGTGTGTCAACACCGCTGCCGCCACGACGACCGCTGCGACGAGAGCTGCAGCCCCCAGCACGCGCCTCATGAGAAAGAGGGTAGCGTCGCGGCGAGCGTCCCCGCGGCGGCTGCGCCGAGCTCGCGGCTGCTCGGGACCTGCTCGGCGTCGATGAACGACTGGATCAGCATCCCGTCGGCGGTCCCGAGCATCAGCGAGGCGATATGGCGCGCCTGGCTCGGCTCGAGCGCCTCACCGACCGCCTCGACGATCCAGGCGGCGATGCGCTCGCGTTGGCGTTCGTAATGCTCTGCCAGCTGGCGGCGCAGCGCGGGCGCGCGCGCGCTGCGCGCGAGCGCCTCGATGAACGCCCGATAGTAGGGCCGGATCGCGTCGTACTGGTCGAGCACCACGCCCAGCGAGCTCATCATCCACGGCAGCAGCCCGCTGCTCGCATCGGCCTCGATCGCGCGCCCGATCGTCTCGGCCCATTCCTCGAGCGCCAGCCCGATCGCCTCGTTCAGCAGCGCTTCCTTGGAACCGAAGTGGTAGCCGATCGACCCGAGATTGGTGTCCGAGGCGTCCACCAGGTCACGCGCCGTGATGCTGCCGTAGTCGCGCTCGCGCAGCAGCCGCCCGGCCGCCTCCAGCAGGCGCGTGCGGTGGCTGTCGCGGCTCCCGCTCGACATATCCATTTACACATTGTATTGTACGTTTTATAAAAAGCCGCATGGGCTTGGGAATCCGATCTGGAGGGCTTGCAGATGACCGACCTCACCACCGACGCGCCGGCGTCCACCACCGAGACCTCGTCGAGCAGCGCCGCCACGCCCGGCAGCCCACGCGCCGTGAGCCCCGAGGCGGTGCGCGAGGCGGCCGCGCGCGAGGACTCCAAGCACGCCCGTGTGATCCGCTCGGCCCGCGACGGGCGCATCCTCAGCGCGATCATGCTGCCGTTCTTCGTGCTGCGCCCACCGGCCGGCTACGGCCTGCTGAGCACCATCGGGCGCCGCACGGGCAAGCGCCGGCGCAAATGCGTGCGCGCGATCCGCGAGGGGGACCGCGCCTACATCGTGATGCTGCGCCCGCCCAAGCTCGCGATCGAGCGCCCGACGGCGGTCGCGGCCTGGCTGTTGAACATCAGGTCAGACCCGCGCGTCGAGCTGCGCCTGCCGGGTGGCAACTTCAAGGGCATCGCGCGCGAGCTGCAGGATCCCGACGAGCTCGAGCAGGCGCGCGAGGCCGTCTGCGCGACCGTCACGTGGTTCGACTACGGCGAGTGCGACCTGCACGTGCGTGGGCTCCCGACGCGCGCGAAGATCGAAGACCTGCACCGTTACTGGTTCGACACGGGGATTCCGCTCGTGGTCGAGCTGGGCCAGTCAAGATGACGCATACGATGCACTCGACGGTGTGCCGGCGCCGGCCCGAGCACCGTGGACACGCGACCTGGGAGCCGAGCATCGATGCGCAAGCTGATCTACTCGATGACAGTCTCGCTGGACGGCTTCATCGCCGGCCCGGGCGGCGACATCACATGGAGCGCTCCCGACAGGGAGCTGCACCTGTTCCACAACCGCGAGGTGCGCGAGCTGGGGGTGCAGCTGTGCGGGCGGCGCCTGTACGAGACGATGCTCTACTGGGAGACGCCCGAGGCGTGGGCGGGAGACCCCGAGCACGTCGAGTTCGCCGAGATCTGGCGAGCCACCCCGAAGATCGTGTTCTCGCGCACGCTCCAGGCACCCGAGGGCAACTACACGCTGGCCGAGCGCGACATCGCCGAGGAAGTCGCCAGGCTCAGGCGGGAGCCCGGTAAGGACATCGCGGTCGGCGGCGCCACGCTGGCCGCGGACTGCGCCCGTCTGAACCTGATCGACGAGTACCGGCTGTTCATCAGCCCGATCGTGCTCGGGTCCGGCACGCCATACTTCCCGCCGCTGGACGAGCCGATCGAGCTCGAGCTCATCGAGACCAAGAGGTTCGGCTCGCGCGTGGTCTACGTGCGCTACCGGCGACCCTGAATTCCGCGGCCCAACCGTTCTCATCAGTAGCGCTAACACGCTGCCGTGGAACGCGGATGCGGCGATCGCTCGATGCCGCACGGGACGAGCTGCAGAGCGCGGGCTACGCCGAGTCGGCGAGTTGACGCGCAGCTGCGAGCCGACGACGCAGCCGGTCGATGTCTACGGCTCGGCGGTGGCGAGCAGCTCGACGCCGAAGCCGGCTGCATGAGTGACCAGCACACGGCTGAGCAGGCCGGTCAGGCTCGCGCGATCCGGCGGCGCCAGCGGCTCGAGCAATGTCGCGATGTCGTCCTCGAACCGCGCGGCCACTTCGCGCACGAGCGTCCGGCCGTCCTCGGTGAGGTCGACCAGGACCGAGCGCCGGTCGACGGTCGAGGGGATGCGCCTCACGAGGCCGCGGCTTTCAGCGCGATCGACCAGACCCGAGACACTCGACTTGTCGAGTCCAAGCAGCATCGCCAGCTCGTTGATCGCCGGTCGGCGATCGCGCAGCACGCCCAGCAGCCGTGTCTGGATCAGGGAGAAACCCCGCTCGCTCGCGCGCCGCTCGAGCGCGCCCTGAACCAGGAACGAGAGCTGAGCCAGCGCATCCACGGTGCTGAGCTCCGTTTTGGGTAGGGCGGGGAGCGGAGTGAGCCACGGGTTCGACGCCTGAGCGGGGTTGGCGCGATTGCGACCGGACGGCATCGAAAGATCGTAGTTGGCTTAGTAGGTGATACCAACTATATTGGTACGTGATACAAACTAATGCCGAAGGGCGGCAACACAAACGACGGCGACGAGGGAGGATGCCTCGGTGACGAAGATGAAAGCGGCGGTGGTCACGAGCTTCGACGAGCCGCCTCACTACCAGCCGTTCGACGTCCCGACACCCGCGGGCGCCGAGCAGGTCGTGATCGACGTGCTGGCCGTCGGGCTGCACCCGCGGGTCCGCACGGGCGCGCGCGGCGCTCACTACACGAGCAGCGGCACGCTGCCGATGATCCCGGGGATCGACGGGGTCGGCCGGCGTGCGGACGGCCGGCGAATCTACTTCGCGGCCGCCGATGACGCGATTGGCACGATGGCCGAACGCGCGCTCGTCGATCTGCGACGGTCGCTCGAGCTTCCGGACGGCGCCGACGCGGCGAAGATCGCCGCGGCGATGAACCCGGCGATGTCCGCGTGGGTGGCCTTGCGCCGCCGCGTGCCGATCCAACCCGGCCAGAGCGTGCTCGTCCTCGGTGCCACCGGCAACGCCGGCACGATGGCCGTTCAGGTCGCCAAGCTGCTCGGCGCCGGCCGCGTCGTCGGCGCGGGACGCAACCCGGAACGGCTTGCGGCACTGGCCCCGCTCGGCGCTGATGCGGTCGTCCAGCTCAGCGACAACGACGACGCCACCGCTGCCGCACTCGCCGGCGCGGCCGCCGAAGTCGACATCGTGATCGACTACCTGTGGGCAGAGCCCGCGCAGCGCGCCATGATCGCACTGCTCACGGCACGCTCCGATCGCAGCCGCGCGCTCGACTGGATCCAGATCGGCGCCATCGCCGGCCCGACGATCGAGCTGCCGTCGGTGGCGCTGCGCTCGGCCAACCTGCGGCTTCAGGGCAGCGGCCAGGGGGCGGTCTCGCCCAGCACGTACCTCGCGGAGCTTCCGTCGCTGGTCGCCGAGATCGACGCCGGCAAGATCGCGGTCAGGGCGACTCCGGCGCCGCTTGCCGAGGTCGAACGCGTGTGGCTCGAGCCGGAGGTGCCCGGCGAGCGGACCGTGCTGGTGCCTTGACAGCGGGCGTCTAGGGCGTCTCGTCGCTTGTTTGTGCATGTTCAGCCCAGAAGGCGACCGTCTCGCGCTCGTGGCGGATGCCGAGCTCGAGGCCGAGTCGAGGGCCTGCCGGAGCCTCATCGGTGAACTGTGCGTGCAGCGCTTCGTATTCGGCCAGTCTCGTCCGGTGGATCTCGAGCTGGACCTTCGCGAGCTCTCGTACGTCTGCGCCGAAGAACAGCTTGAGCAGCGCCAGATCGCGCAGCGCATAGAGCTCGGGGGTGAGCACGCCGAGCCACTCTTGAAAGGCGGCTCGACCGCGGTCGGTGAGGCTGTAGAGCTTGCGGCGCCTGCCGTCGGGCTCCTGTTGCTCGGTCACATATCCGGCGCGTGCGAGACGTGCCGGCTCGGCGTAGAGCTGGGAGTGGGGGAGGGACCAGAAGTGCCCGACCGAGGCCGAGACCATCTGCTTGAGGTCGTATGGGGTGGCCTGGCCTGAAAGCGACAGCAGGCCGAGCACGATGTGCGACGTGGGTGTGAGCTCGATCTCGTCGGTCATGCGTATGCCACGTATGATCCGGTTCGGATGGTATGTTTCGGAGCGTGTAAGGAAACGGCCGGCGGAGGAGGCGAGCTTAGATGACCACAGCCAGAGCAAAGGGGGGAGCGCGCCTGCCGGAGTGGGGACAGATGCTTGCAGCGCCCGTGGCAGAGCGAGGGCCGGGGTGTCCGGCGCGCCTGGGGCGGCGAGGGCCGGAGTGTCTACAACGCCCGACCGAGCTGGGGTCGGGGTGTCCGTCGCGGGTGGGGCGTGTCTTCCGGCGCAACCGCATTCCACGAGCGATTGTGCTGTGCCTCTTCGGTCTGTTGCTCCAAGTGGCATCGGGCACCGCAGCGGCTGCTCCGGTCGTGACGCTCAAGGTGAAACCTCTGCCGATCCCGGGATACCAAGGGACCGGGGACATCCTCGGGGCCGGCGCCGAGGTGGAATCTCAGGTCACGATCAGCGGCACCGAATACGGAGGCTTTCCCTCGCCGCTCACCGAGATCACCGTGTACGTGCCCGCCGGAGTCACGATCAACTCGAAAGGCTTTGCGACGTGCGCACCGTCGGCGCTCGAACAGGATGGTCCCGAAGCCTGTCCGAAGCGGTCGGCCGCCGGTCCACCGGGCGAAGGGGTCGGGGTCGTCAGCTTCGCGGGCGAACGCGTCCAGGAGACGGTGTCGATCCAGGCGTTCTTCGCTCCAGAAGGCCTGGACTTCTACGTCGACGGCAGCACGCCGGTCTCGCTCCAGATCCTCGAACGGGGCTATTGGGCCGCGGCCAGCGATCCGTTCGACGCAAGGTTCATCGCCGACGTGCCGCTGATCGAAACCGTGCCTGGCGCCGACGATGCCTCGGCGATCTCCTTCAAAGTCACGATCGGCGCCGCACGCCGGCGTGGCGGGAAGACGGACTCCTACATCACCCTGCCCAAGCACTGCTCGCGAGGCGGCGCTCCCGTGAAGATGGAACTGAAGTTCCTGAGCGGCGAAACGACCGCGGTCACCGACATGGTGCCGTGTCCGAGGTCGAGGTGAGGCCCGTGGCGGCGGCACCGCACTACGCCTATGTCGCGGGCGGCAATGATCGAACCCTGGCCGCACGAGCTGTTGGCCGCCAGAGCCTGGGAGCTGCGCCACAACCTATCCAGCTACGACGCGAGCTATGTCGCGCTGGCCGAGCTGATCGGCGCGATGCTCGTGACGCTCGACGGGCGCATCGCGGGCGCGCCCGGAGTGCGGTGCACGATCACGACGCCGCCGGCGTCTCACTCGTAGATCACGGGGCCGTGGAACCGCGGATGTCAGGTTCTGCGGGCGGCGCGTGTCTATGAGGGATGCACATCGCATATCTCCTCGTCACGATCCTGGCGGCGCTGGCAAACGGCTACGCCGCCGCCCTGGACCTCACCGGCGCCGAGTCGGTCAGGCTGGTCGCCGACCGGGTGCAGGTGTCGCAACGATGGATGATCCCGCTCGGGATGCTGCTGGCCTCGGGCGCCGTCGGACTGCTGGCGGGGTTCGCCGTGCCGGCGCTCGGGCTCGCTGCAGCGGCGGGCCTGATCCTGTACTTCGCCTGCGCCGTGAGCGCCCATCTTCGCGTCCGCGACCGCCAGATCGGGGGAGCCCTGTTCTTCCTGCTCCTCGCGGCCGCGGCGCTGATCACCCACCTCGCCTGGCACAACGGTTGGTGAGCGGTTGACCGCCCGAGAGGAGCGAAGCATGGACGAGCGCACGTGGCTGACCGAGCGCTTCGAGCAGCACAGACCGCATCTGCGCGCGGTCGCCCATCGGATGCTCGGGTCGGCCAGCGAATCCGACGACGCGCTGCAGGAGGCGTGGCTGCGGGTTCGCGACCACGACCCCGCGAGCGTGGACAACATGCGCGCATGGCTCACCACCGTCGTGGGCCGGGTCTGTCTGAACATGCTGCGCTCGCGAACCGGGCGACACGAGCAGCTGTCGGCGCGCGTCCCAGATCCGGTCGTCAGCTTCGAGCAGGGCGACGGCGAACAGGAGACGCTCCTGGCCGAGTCCGTCGGTCTGGCGCTGCTCGTCGTGCTCGACGGCCTCACGCCGGCCGAACGACTCGCGTTCGTGCTCCACGACGTCTTCGGGGTACCGTTCGCCGACATCGCCGTCGCGCTCGAGCGCTCCGAAGCGGCCGCCCAGCAGCTCGCCAGCCGCGCCCGCCGGCGCGTGCGCAGCTCGCCCGAGCCGGACCGTGACCTCGCGCGGCAGCGGTCTGTCGTCGACGCGTTCTTCGCCGCCTCGCGCGACGGCGACTTCGATGCTCTCCTCGAGCTGCTCGACCCCGACGTCGAGCTGAGGATCGACGGGGGCGTCCTGCGCGCAGACGCCTCACTCGCACTGCGCGGCGCCGAGGCCGTGGCCGCGCACACGGCGACCTACTCGAAGCTCTACCCGGCCGTGCGACCCGCGCTCGTAAACGGTGGCGCGGGGGCCGTGGTGGCGCCCGACGGCCGCGTCTTCTCGGTGATGGCCTTCACCGTCTCCGCCGGACAGATCGCGCGAATCGACGTGCTGCTCGACCCGCAGCGCCTGACGCGGCTCGATCTCAGCTTGCCGCCGACGCTCGATAATCGATGTTATGTCAACCAGATGGGCTGAGGGCTCACGAATAGACGTGATGTAGCGCCGCCAGCACCGCCAGGGAGATCATGGCTGCCCGGACGACCCGCGACCGCCAAGCCCGGTACCAGAGGCGTTTGCGCCGGTTTGCCTGCCGGCGTTCGCGTGCGATGCGATGATCGTGCACCCACGGCGAGTCCCGATGCGTCGGCATGCCTGACTATCGGAATTTGACGCTCGCTGGTTGAGCGCTTGCCATGCACAGCCGCCGGCCCGCTGTGCGCTCTAGCATGCAAGGTCGTCCGGCCACCGCGAAGGAGGATCCGATGCCACGCTCGCTGTACACAGCCAAGGCGCACGTCACCGGCGGGCGCGCGAATGGGCATGGCCGGAGCAGCGACGGCGAGCTCGAGGTCGAGCTGCGACTTCCCGAAGAGATGGGCGGCTCCGGCGGCGGCACCAACCCGGAGGAGCTGTTCGCGGTCGGATACGCGGCCTGCTTCGAGAGCGCTCTCGGCGTCGTCGCGCGCCGGGCCAAGGTCGAGCCCGGTGACGTCGCCGTCGACTGCGAGGTGTCGCTCTCGCCGGACGGCAAGGGCGGCTTTGTGCTCGGCGCAAAGCTCGACGTGAGGCTTCCGGGCATCTCCGACCGCGACCAGGCCGTCGAGCTCGTCGAAGCCGCCCATCAGGTATGCCCCTACTCGAACGCCACGCGCGGAAACATCGAGGTCGAGCTCAACGCGAACGGGGCTCCCGTGAGCGCTGCTCCCATGCCATAGCACACGCCCGGGAGAAGACCGCGTCGATCATCGGCTCGGTCAGGCGCCCGGTGAACGTGTTCTGCTGGCTCGGGTGATAACAGCCCAGCAGCGTCAAGCGCTCGCCGTCGTGCTGCGCGCCGTGACCGAAGCGCGGCCGCGGTCTCGGCAGCACGGCGCGCTGCAGGTCGCCTTGGCTTGCCAGGGCCGCGTCCAGACGCAACGCGGCATCCCAGGCGAACGCGCCGAGGCACACGATCACGCGCACGTGCACCAGCAGCTCGAGTTCGCTCACGCTCCACGGTAGACAGGTGTCACGCTCTGCCGGGGTCGGCTTGTTCTGCGGCGGAGCGCACCTCACCGCCGCGCTCACCCGCGCGCCGTGCAGCTCCAGGCCGTCGCCCCGAGCCAGCGCAGTCGGCTGGCTGGCGAGCCCTGCGCGCCACATCGCCGCGTACAGGAACTCGCCCGAGCGATCGCCCGTGAACATCCGTCCCGTGCGGTTCGCGCCGTGGGCCGCCGGGGCCAGCCCATAGACCAGCATCGGCGCCGCGGGGTCGCCGAAACCCGGCACCGGTCTGGCCCAGTAGCGCTGGCCCGCGAACGCGGCTTTCGGCTCGCGCGCAGCCTGCTCCCGCCAGGCGACCAGACGCGGGCAGCGCCGGCAGCGCTCGAGCTGCGTCGCCAATCTGTCCAACCGCCCAGGCTCGCTCGTCGTCGGCATCCGCCAGTAGTAGCATCGGTCGGGTCGTGTCGATCTGGATCGTGATCATTCTGCTCGGCTTGCTCAAGCTTCCGATCGCTGGTCTGATGCTGTGGATCCCGTTTCGCGAAGACCACGCGATGAACATGCAGGCCAGCGCCGACGCGGACGACGACTCCGACCAGACAGAGGGCTCAGATGGCGAAGGTGGCAGCAAGATCCGCTGGCGCGGCATGCCTCCGCGCCCACCTCGGCGGCCCTCGCCGTGTCCGTCGGTCAGCGATTCCGCTTGCGCTGGCGGCGGGCGGCCTTCGCTTTCGCGCGGCGCTTGCGCATCGTCACGGCGGGGTCACGGGCGGGGCGCCCCGTCACGGGTCCGTCGCCAACCGGTGCGACGCTCCGTGCGTCGCGCATGATCACGAAGGCGATCCCGCCAAGCAACAGCACCGCAGCGCCCACGCCGAGCACCAGCACGGTGCCCGTGCTCGTCCCGGAGCTGCTGCTCGACGACGAGCTCGCGGTCGTCGACGTGGTCGTGTTGGTCGTCGTCTGTTCTTCCGCCGCGCCTCCCCCGGCGAGTTCGTTGAAGGCGTTTTCACCGCTCGCGCCCGCGGCCAGCGCCGCCGGCGCCGCGGTGTAAGCGAGCAGCGCCAGCGCGAGCGCCCAGGCGCACGCCAGCCGCGCTGCTCGTTTGTCCAGATCCCGCACGCTGTCGAGCATAACGGGTGCAACGCCGTAGAATGGCCGCGCAATGCCCCCCAAGCAACGACAGATGCGGATCGAGCAGCGCGGTGCGCTGGCTGCGATGCAGCAGCTCGAGCAGCGCTCCGACGAGGAGCTCGAAGGCGAGACCAAGTTCAAGGCCGCGGCTCTCGCGATCCTCGGAGCACGCGCGTCCGAGCGCTTCGAGGCCGACAAGGCGCGCAACTACTTTCAACGCGCGATCGCGGCCGCGCGCCCACAGGAACGGATGCAGCTGCGGCGCATGGCCGACGCGTCACTCGCGCTGGCCGAACGGCGTGCCGGCGACCTCAAGGACGCCGTCGAGCGCCTCGGCCAGACGCCGCCGACGGGACGTCAGATGTTCGCGCTGCGGGCGATGGGACTGCTCGTCCCCCCCTCCTCCGCCGGCATCCTCGCGCGCGTGCGCGGGATCCTGCTGATCATCCTGCTGATAGTCGCGCTGCTGGCGATCGGGCTCGGCCTGGTCGAGCTGATCTCGCTGCCCTTCGGCGGAATCGGGCTCGCGCCCGGGGTGCTGCTCGGCTTCTTCCTCGTGCTGGCCGTGCTCGGTGTCATCGCCGCGATCGGGCGCCGCCGCCGCGACCGCGCCCAGGCCGAGCGCGCCGCGTCGAGCGGCTAGGGCTCGCCCCAGATCGTCGCGACCAGCGAACGGGGTCCGCCGGCATCGCGAAGCTCGCACAGGTAGACGCCCTGCCAGCTGCCGAGCGCCAGGCTTCCGCTCGCGATCGGCAGCGACAGCGCAACGCCGAGCAGCGCCGACTTGATGTGCGCCGGCATGTCGTCGGCGCCCTCGAGCGTGTGCGTCCAGTAGCGCGCATCTTCGGGCACGGCCCGGTCGAAGTAGGCGGCGAAGTCGCGCCGCACGTCGGGGCTGAAGTTCTCACCGAGCGTCAGCGCCGCTGAGGTGTGGCGTAGGAACAGGTGCAGGATGCCGACCCGTATCTGCGCGATCTCCGGCACCGCCGCCAGCACCTCCGCGGTGACCAGGTGGAATCCCCTCCCCCGCGACTCCAACTGGATCGCGCGCTGTGCCCACACGGCGAAAACCGTACCGCCGTGTAGCATGACGGGGTCTTACACGACTGGCGCCTGGCCTGACCGAAAGGAGGCCCCATGTCCTGGGACTTCTCCACCGACCCGGAGTATCAGGAGCAGCTCGACTGGATGGCGGAGTTCGTTCGCCGTGAGATCTGGCCGCTCGAGACGATTTGGCAGCAGCTCGGTCCGGATGGGCTGCGCGAGGCGATCGCGCCGCTGCAGGTCGAAGTCAAGGCCCGCAACCTGTGGGCCACACACCTGCCGCCCGAGCTGGGCGGCCAGGGCATGGGCCAGGTCAAGCTGGGGCTGATGCACGAGATCCTCGGCACCTCGCCGCTCGCGCCGCTGGCCTTCGGCAACGCCGCGCCGGACTCCGGCAACTCCGAGATCCTCGCGCTCGCCGGCACGGCCGAACAGAAGGAGCACTGGCTGCATCCGCTGCTCGCCGGCGACCTGCGCAGCGCGTTCAGCATGACCGAGCCGCACACCCCCGGATCGGACCCGACCCAGCTGAAGACACGCGCCGAGCGCGACGGCGACGGGTGGGTGATCGACGGGCACAAGTGGTTCTCCTCGAACGGGTCGATCGCCGACTTCCTGATCGTGATGGCGGTCACCGACCCCGATGCGCGCGCGTCCAAGCGCGCCTCGATGTTCATCGTGCCGGTCGACACGCCCGGCGTCGAGATCGTGCGCGACGTTCCCACGATGGAGCACCCGTGGGAGCAGTTCGGCAACTACGGCGGGCACTCGGAAATCCTCTACAGCGGCGTGCGCGTCCCCGCCGAGGCGCTGCTCGGTCTCGAGGGACAGGGCTTCGCGCTGGCCCAGCAACGGCTCGGCCCCGGGCGCATTCACCACTGCATGCGCTGGCTGGGCGTCGCGCGGCGGGCGTTCGACATGATGTGCGAGCGCGCCACCTACCGGCGCGCGCACGGCTCGGTGCTGGCTGACAAGCAGACGGTCCAGAACTGGATCGCCGACAGCGCCGCCGAGATGCAGGCGGCCCGCCTGATGACCCTGCACGCGGCCTGGGTGATGGACACGCAGGGAGCACGCGCCGCGATGGTCGACGTGGCGCTGATCAAGTTCTTCGGCGCCCGCGTCCTGCACGACGTGATCGACCGTGCGCTGCAGCTGCACGGCTCGCTCGGCTACTCGACCGATCTGCCGCTGGAGCAGATGTACCGCTATGCGCGCGCCGCCCGCATCTACGACGGTCCCGACGAGGTTCACCGCCAGACCGTCGCCCGCCGCATCCTGCACGAGTACCGCGCGCCGGTCGGCGAAGTTCCCAGCGAATACCTGCCCGCGCGGCGCGAGAAAGCGCGCGAGCGCTTCGCCGACCTGCTGGGCGCGCTGACCGCCAACGACTGACGCGGCGCGCCTGAATACGCTTGGGCCGTGCCAGCGCCCGTCTGCCTGCTCGTCAATCCCGCCGCCGGAGGCGGGCGCGCGCGGCGCGCCGCGCCGCGCGTCGAGCTGGCGCTGCGCGAGCTCGGCCTGCAGGTCCGCCGCGAGGACACCCGCGATCTCGAGCATGCCCGCGAGCTCGCGCGCGCAGCGGCGAGCGCCGGTGAGACGATCGCGGTGCTCAGCGGCGACGGCATGATCGGCGCCGTCGCCGACGTCCTGCGCGAGCAGCCCGGCGCGGTGCTCGCGATCCTGCCCGGCGGGCGCGGCAACGACCTGGCACGGGTCCTGGCGATTCCGGCGGACCCGGTGGCGGCCTGCGCCACGATCGCACACGGGGTTGCGCGGCCGCTCGACCTCGGCCTCGTCGTCAGCAGCGACGCACGCGCGCACGCGCGCGCGCGCGCGTGCGCTTTCGTCGGGATCGCCTCCGTCGGCTTCGACAGCGACGCCAACCGCATCGCCAACGAAGCCCCCTCCTGGCTCGGCGGCCTCGTCTATGTGTACGCCGCGCTGCGCGCGCTGATCGGCTGGCGGCCGGCGCGCTTCACGATCGAGCTCGACCCTCCCGGCGAGCGGCGCGTGTTCAGCGCCTACACCGTCGGCGCCTGCAACTCGAGAAGCTACGGCGGCGGCATGCGCGCGGCGCCGGACGCGCTGCTCGACGACGGGCTGCTCGACGTGATCGCGCTCGAGGACGTCGGCAAGCTGGCGTTCGTCACCAAGTTGCTTCCGCGCGTGTTCAAGGGCACTCACGTGCAGCTGTCGTGCGTGCATTCGTTTCGCGCCGCCGAGCTCGAGATCGACGCGGACCGGCCGTTCACGATGTACGCCGACGGCGATCCGATCGGCGAGCTGCCCGTGCGCGTGCGCGCGCTGCCGGGCGCCGTCACCGTGCTGGTCCCCCCCGGTCCCGCGGCCGGCTCCGCCTTCGGCGAGGCTGCAGCCCGCGCGGCCGCGCCCTCGCGCGAGCCCGTGTCGGACAGCTGATGGCGCGAAGCCGACGGGCCGAGTGATGGCGGACAGCCGATGACGCTGGCGCTGGACGTCGAGCTCGCGCTCGCGCGCGGCGTGGGCACGCTTTCGCGGCTGCGCGGAGGCGGCGCGACCAGCGCCCCCGGCAAGGCTCTGCTGCGGTTGCGGCCGGACGCGATCGCACAGCTGTCGGCCCGCCTGCCGCGCGGCAGTGTGCTCGTGTCGGCGACCAACGGCAAGACCACGACCACCGCGATGGCCGCCTCGATCCTGCGCGCGGCGGGGATCGCGCTCGTGCACAACCAGGCGGGCGCGAACATGGCGGGCGGCATCGCCTCGACGCTGCTCGCCGCGGCACGCCGACACGACGGGATCGCCGGCGAGCTGGGCCTGTTCGAGGTCGACGAGCTGTGGCTCGCCCCCGTCGCCGCCCAGCTCGGACGTCCGCGCGCGATCGTCCTGTCGAACCTGTTCCGCGACCAGCTCGACCGCTACGGCGAGCTCGAGGCGGTGGCCGACAGCTGGGCGAGCGCCGTGCGGGCACGCGCGCACGGCCACTGCAGGCTGGTGCTGAACGCCGACGACCCGCTCGTCGCCGACCTCGGCCGCGAGCACGGCGAGCGAGCCCTGTACTTCGGCGTCGAGGACGAGTCGCTGGCGCTGGCGAGCATGGCGCACGCGGCCGACGCCAAGCACTGCCGCCGTTGCGGCACGCCATACGTGTTCGACGCGGTCTACCTCGGCCATCTCGGTCACTACCACTGTCCCGGCTGTGGGCAGGCGCGGCCGCACCCGCTCGTCAGCGCGCACGAGGTGGCGCTCGCAGGCGTGCGCTCGAGCCGCTTTCGGCTGCAGACGCCGGCCGGGCAGGCGACGATCGCGCTGCAGCTCCCGGGGCTCTACAACGTCTACAACGCGCTCGCCGCAGCCGCGCTGGCGAGCGCGCTCGAGCTGCCGCTGGCGAGCATCGCGCGGGGACTCGAGACGGTGCGCCCCGCCTTCGGGCGCGCCGAGACCGTGCTCGTGGGCAGCCGCGAGCTGCGCATCCTGCTCGTCAAGAACCCCGCCGGGGCAAACGAGGTGCTGCGCACGCTCGCGCTCGAGCCGGGCGAGCACGACCTGCTGGGTGTCCTCAACGACAACATCGCCGACGGCCAGGACGTCTCGTGGGTGTGGGACGCCGACTTCGAGCAGCTCGCCGGTCGCGTGCGGCGCGTCACCTGCTCTGGCACGCGCGCCCCCGAGCTGGCGCTGCGGCTGAAGTACGCCGGCGTCGAGCCGGGCCGAATCGCGCTGCAGCAGGACCTGGCGCGCGCGCTCGACTCGGCGAGCGCCGACCTGCCCGCCGGCGTGCCGGCTCCGCTGTACGCGCTGCCCACCTACACCGCGATGCTCGCGCTGCGCGAGCTGCTGGTCGCGCGCGGGCACGAGCTGGCGGCCTGGTCATGATCGCTCCATCGCTCACGCCGCAGCGCGGGCCGTCGCCGACCCTGCGCGTGTGCGCGCTATATCCCGAGCTGCTCAACATCTACGCCGATCGCGGCAACCTGCTGGTGCTCGCACGTCGCTGCGCGTGGCGCGGGATCGGGTTCGAGCTGGCCGGCAGCTCGCTCGGGCAGCCGTTGCGCGCCGACGCCCACGACCTCTTCTACATCGGCGGCGGTCAGGACCGCGACCAGCGTCTGTGTGCGGCCGACCTGCTGGAGACCAAGCGCGAGGCCCTGCACGCGGCCGCCGCGGCGGGAGCGCTCGTGGTCGGTGTGTGCGGCGGCTATCAGCTGCTTGGACACTCGTACGCGCTGCAGGACGAGGAGATCGAGGGCGTCGGGCTGCTGGACGTGCGCACCGTGCGCGAGCCCGGAGCTCGCCTGATCGGCAACATCGCGATCGAGGTCTCGCCGGACGTCGCCGGCGCCACGGCCTCGCGTGGCGCGCCAGGCCCACGGGAGCCCCCCGGTGACCCAGGCGGCTCGCGTGCTCGGACACCCGAGCCGCAGCACGCTCCCGAGCAACGAGCCGCCGCCCGTGCGCGGGTGCTGGCCGGGTTCGAGAACCACGGGGGGCGCACATACCTCGGCGCGTGCGCGCGGCCCCTGGGCAGAGTGCTGCGCGGACGCGGCAACGACGGTCGCTCGGGTTGGGAGGGCGCCAGGCAGGGCAACACACTCGGGACGTACATGCACGGTCCGCTGCTGCCCAAGAACTCCTGGTTCGCCGACTGGCTGATCGCGACCGCGATCGGGCTCGACCCCGGCGAGCTCGCGCCGCTCGATGACGCGCTCGAGCGTGAGGCGCACCTCAGCGCGCGCAGGGCCGCCGGGGTCTGAGCGCCGATCCTCGCCGCCGGTCAGGCCCGCCGTCGGCGGCCAGGCCCCGCGGTTTGTCTGGCGGCGCTCAGGCCTTGCTGTTTGTCTGGCGGCGCTAGGCCCTGCTGTTCGTCTCGCGACGGTAGCCCAGGCGCGCGGAGATGCGATCGGCAGTCGCAACCAGGTGGGGTCCGAGCGCGTCGGCCAGCTCCTCGATCCCGATCGCGCCCGTGCCCGCGCTCATGTCGATCGCGGCCGGTGGATCGCTGGTGTGATCGTGCAGCGGCACGGCGATCGCGACACGGCCCTGGACGAGCTCCTCGTCCTCAACGGCGAACCCGTGCTCGCGGATCGCGTCGAGCTCGCTGCGCAGCGCCGCTTTCGAGGTGATCGTGTTCGGACCGCGGCGCGCCAACGAGGCCTGCGCCAGCAGCTCGCGGCGCTCGGGTGCCGGCGCCCAGGCGAGCAGGGCCTTGCCGGCAGCCAGGCAATAGGCCGGCAGGCTCTCGCCCAGCATGGGCGCGTCGCCGCCGGTGGCAGTTGGGCGGCGCAACCCGTGAACACGCTCCAGGTAAAGCGCCTCGTCGCCGTCGAGCACCACCAGGCCCGCGGCGAAGCCGGCGCGACGCGAAAGCTCGACCAGCTCGGGACGGGCCTGCTCGACCAGCCCGGTCGCGCTCAGCGTCGACAGACCGAGGCGGGTGACGCGTAACGTCAGCTGGTACTTGCGTCGCCGACCCTGCTCGAGGTATCCGAGCGCCAGCAGCGTGCTCATGTAGCGGTGGGTGCTGGCGCGGCTCATGCCCAGCTCGTCGGCGATGTCGGCGATGCCCTTCAGCGGCTGCTCGGGCGTGAAGCACTCGAGAATCGCAAGGCCGCGCTCGAGCGACTGCGAGTAGCGCGGCTCGGCCAGGTCTGGAATCTTCCAGATGTCGGCGTAGCGCTCGGTTAGGTCCGGGGTCATGGCGGGCGGCTGTGCGATGCGCTCGGCGGCGTCAGCCCCGCCGGGCTAGCTTCGCGGGCCGGACGCTGTGGGGTTGCGTCCGGCCCGGCACTGGCAGAGACGGAGGCAAGGCGTGGATCTCCGACGAGCCTGCCGCGCCTGCACTCGGCGTCGCCGCGCGCCCCTGCTCCTCCCTCCCCGGGAGCGGAACCCGGCCGACCGGTCGTTCCTTGCCACCGCGAGGGATCATCTCCGGCGCGTCAGGCCGTGTCTAGCGACGCGTCGCCATGGCTGCGCAAGACGGCCGCTGGCAATGGAGAAACGTGCGATCGATGCGCCCGCGCCCGGTCTGGGCCGCGGCTGCCGGACCCGCAGTCGCAGGAATCGCGGCCCCAGAGCCGCGCTCGCACAGCCCGCGACAGCTGCTAGACGGCGACGCGGCTATAGGCTCGCGTCTTGGGGTCCTGTTCGAGGAAGCCGAGCAGCAGCAGCGTGCGAATGTATCGATGCGTGGTGCTCATCTCCATACCCGTGTGCTCGGCCACCCAGTGCACGCTGCGGCGGGTCCCGTCCCGCGGGAAGCACGCCAGGATCAGCAGGCCGCGCAGCAGCGACGACGAGGCGCTGCCGGCGTCGAGCTCCTGCCGGTAACGGCCTTCCCAGGTCTCCAGCGAGAGTGCATCCGCCGTGATCACCGAGCCGTCGAGCAGCGATGCCAGCTCGGTCTCGACTCCTCCGGCCGCGTGCAGGATCTGGCGGATCTGGGCAGAGGTCAACGTCAGCGCGATCGTCCTGTCGACGCCCGCGTGTGACGCGCCGTTGCCGTTGGCCGAGTCGCCCCGGCGCGAGCCGTTGGCGCCGCGCGCGACGCTCGCGCCCTTCGCTGTCGGAGCTTTGCTCTTCTTGCCTTTGGCTGTCGGAGCCCTGCTCTTGCCGTTGGCTGCCGGAGCTCTGCTCGAGCCGTTTGCTGTCGGAGCTCTGCTCTTGCCATTCGCGGTCCGGTCCCTGCGCGTGCTCTTGGCCGTGCCGCCGGCACTGGCACCGTTGGCCTTGCGCCCGGCGCTTGCCGCGCGTGCGCCGGCGGACGGTTGCGATCCGCTCTTGCCCTTGGCAGCCGAACGCGACGAGTCGTTCGCGTTGGCGCCTCGCGCGCTCCCATTCGGGCTGTCCTCTCGCCCCGCGGCCTTGCGACGGTCCCGGGACGGGTTCTGAGAATCAGGTTTCTTGGCCATGTTGCACTCGCGATAGTGACGGGTCGCCGTCCTTCTGCATAGCGACACGTCGCCAGTTATTTCGATATAGGGTCAGATTCGAGCTTTCCAGATCGCTGTTTGCGGGCTTTGACGGTCGTGCGCGCGATGCCGGGACGGTGGCGGCCGCAGAGCTCGGTCGCGCCGGCGCAGCACCACGCGTCCGCCGGCATGCGGCGTGACGATCACGCTACGCCAGCGAGGGCGCTCCATGCGCCGGCTGGCGGGGCGCACGACCGCGCTCGCGAGCACGGTTCGCAGGACCGTCTTCATCTCGAGGATCGCCATGTGCGCACCGGGACAGCGCTTGCGACCACCTCCCCACGGCATCCACTCGCGCGGGCTGGGCTGACCTTCCAGAAAGCGCTCGGGGCGGAACCGGTCCGGTTCGGGGTACACCCGCGGGTCGTGGTGCAGGAGGTAGATGCACGCGAGCAGCTGCGCGGGCGGCCGATATGTGAGGCCGCCGATCTCGATCGGGCGCTTGACGGCGCGCGGGATGGCGAACAGGAACACCGGCCGGTGACGCAGGACCTCCTGGATCGTCGCGGTCAGGTACTCGTCGCCGGCGTCGCGATCGATCTCCTCGATCAGCCGCTGCTGGGTCGCCGGGTTGTGCGCGAGCAGCTGAAAGGCCCACGCCAGCTGCGACGCGGTCGTCTCGTGGCCGGCGAGGATCAGCGACATCACGTCGTCGCGCAGGCGCATGCGCGAGGACTGCGAGTCCTCGGCGCCGTGCGCCGCCAGCAGCGTTGCCAGCGCGTCTTGCGGGCTTGGGTCGCTGCAGCTGCAACGCTCCTCGATCAGCGCGTACAGCAGCTCGTCGGTGCGAGCGCGGTCACGCAGGAATCGCTTCCATCGACTGCGACCCGGACCGTGGCGCAGGGCGGGCACCGGAAACACCGGGCTGCCGGTCACGGAAAGCATCGCGAGCACGCGCTCGTGGAGCCTTTGCAGGAGCTCCTGCGAGCCGTCCCGCCCGCGGCCGAACACGCGACGGAGGATCACCTCGAGCGTGAGCGAGCGCAGTCGCGGATGCAGCGCCAGGGGCACGCCGCGCGGCCAGGACGTGACCGTGCGTTGTGCGATTTGGTGCACGCGATCGGCCTCCTCGAGGACGACGCGTTGGTGAAACGCCGGCAGCATTGCGCGACGTCCCGCCAGATGCGGGTTCTCGTCGAGCAGCATGAACGACCAGTCGCCGACGATCGGGGCGACCACCGAGCCGCCCTCGCCGGGGTGCAGCACATCGGCGGGCGCGCTCATCATCTGCCTGACCTCGGACGGATCGGACAGGAACACGAGCTCGGGGAAGCTCGTCATCCGATGCGTGAAGCGCTTGCCGTAACGGGCTTCGCAGCGCTCCAGGTACGCGAACGGCCAGCGCCAGTAGAGGTAGGTCAGGATCGCCGCCGGCAGCGGCACGCCCCGCGGCAGCCTGGCCGTGTGCCGGCGCGCCGGGATCGCGCTTGGGCGCTTTACGGCCGCGCGCCGACCGGTCGACGGCGTCATCCGACGAGCCCGGGCTGGATGCCGGCCGGCCTCGACTCCCGACGGTGGAAGTCGGCCCCTGGTGGCGCGCCAGCCCCGCGCGACCGGCAGCAGGATCCTGGTGAGCGGTCCCCCGGCCTCTGCGAGCGTGCGCGTCTGGGCGCGCAGGCCCTCGCTGTCGGCGCTCACGCTCGACAGGTACATGGCGAGGATGCCCGCGGTCAGGACGGCGTGGCGTGTGCCTCCGGGGAGGCGCCCGGTCTGACGAACGCTCTGCCTGGCGATTGTGCTGAGGCGCCCGATCGCGGCCGCGTCGCTGGGGTAGTGAGCGAGATAGCTGTGGCTCGCCTCTGCTTCGTCGTGCTCGCGATCGACGTAGCTGTCGAGCATCGAGATCAGGAGCGCGACCCACGGAAAGTAGGCGGCATGAACGGCGGCGACGTCCCGTTCGGCGCAGGCCGGCTCGGCGGCGAGAGCGAGCAGCACGTGGGGCATGAAGGCGCCTGCGGCAGCGGCCAGCTCGAACCAGCTGAGGACGCGCTCGCCGGGGTGCTCACGCTCGGCCCACGCCCGCAGAGCCGCGTCACGCGCGATCGCGTCGGGCAGGTGGTTGAGACTCTGGATCGCGCAGCCCTCGACCCCGTCGAGCACCAGGTCGCGCACGTGTCGGTAACACGGCAGCGTTTGGCATGCGCTCTGACAGGTCCGCACGAGCGCGCTCAGGTAGCCGCCATCGTCCTTCCAGGGGTGATAACGGTAGTAGTCCGAGAGCGGTGACTGCGGATCGAGAGCCTCCACCAGTGCGAGATGGAGCTGCTGGGCGTTTGCCTGCCCCGCCTGCGCGCCGCGCTCGCTGGCGCTGTCGAGAAAGTCCCACATCGTCTGATAGGCGACGAGCAGGCGCACGAGCCCGGGATGACGGCGCCGCGGCAGGATCGCGAACAGCGCAGCGCCTTCGACGTTGTCGCGCTTGCGCGCGAGCGCGTCGAGCGCGTCGGCGCGAATCGGCGCGTCCGGGATCGCACCGGCGCGCTGACGCCAACCGGTGAGCTCGCTTGCGGTCTCTCCCCGGATCCACAACACCCCGCGCGCGACGACCCCGACCAGCGTTGATATCTGCGTGAGCGACAGTCCCGTAATATCAACAGCTCTAACGATACCAATAATCGCAAAGTGAAAATATAGTCAGTGTGCGCCGCGGGTAGGCGCGCCGTCGCCCGCGATCGCGCTCGTTGCGGGGATCTACTGATGCGCGTCAGGTGCTCGGCCACGGATACGGCGCCACGCCGGCGGCGCGATAGCCCGCGACGGCGATGCAGGCGCCGGCGGCGACCGTCACCAGGGCGAAGCTGCCGAGAGCGACCAGGGCGTTGGCGCCCAGCACGACCGGGAACCCGGTCACGACAACCAGGGCGCGGCTCAGCAGCAGCTGGCCGCACACCCCCAGGCTGGCTCCGACGATGCAGCCTGTGCCGATCAGCAGCGTGCTCTCCCACACCAGCGCCTGCCAGAGGATCCTGCGTTGATAGCCCTGGACCTTCAGGCGCGCGAAGCGGCGCCGGCGCTGCCAGATCATCGCGCCCATCACCGTCGCCGTGGCCAGCACCCCGCCGACCAGCGCGAGCACGGTGATCTGAGTCAGCTGGCTGAGGCCCTGGCGGCTCGCCGCGCGCTGGCTCTGTTCGCGCTGGGCGGCGGTCTGGACGTCGAGTCCGGACCCCGGTCCCAATGTCCGGCGGATCTCGGCGCTGACGCGCGCCGGCGAGGCTCCGGGAGCCAGGCCGATCGCGTAGGCGCTGGGATCGGCGCTTTCCCACGCGCGCGCGTAGTCCGCGGCGTTGAGAATGATCGCGCCCGGAGGCCACCCGAGATTCGTCGTGAGCGCGGCGACGCGAAACGACGCGGTGCGGGGCGCCGGCAGCGCGAAGGTGTCGCCGACCCGCAGGTGCTCCTGGGCCGCGAGCGTCTGCGAGATCGCGGCCCAGCCGCCCGCGCGCAGACGCGCGGTCGCCTGTGGCAGGCTTCCTTCGAGCACCTGGTTCGGCGGGATCGGCATGGCGATGCTGGTCGGTGGGGCCAGCACCCAGACGCGGCGCGCGTCGAATTCGAGAAACCCGCCGCGGTAGAGGCCGACCGAACGCACGCCGGGGAGCCGCGCGAGCTGCGGGGCGCGCGAGCTGTTGAACGGGACGGTCGTGAACAGGCTCTGCGATCCGGATGGAGCCACCCAGACGTCCGCGACCGAGGTCAGACCGCTGAACGAGCGGTCGAGCCCCTCTTGCAGGTTGGTGTGGGAGCCCTGAATCGTGACGCTGCCGAACACCGCGACGGCGGCGGTTGCGGCGATCGCCAGCGAGGGCAGGCGCGTATCGGGGGCCCGCAGTTCGGCGGCGGCGAGCGACGCGGCGCCGATCCCGAATGAGCCCTGCAGCCGCTCGAACCCGGCCAGGATCGCGTCGAGCAGGGGCGCCAGCAGCAGGCCGATGGCTGCGAGCAGGGCCGCGACGCCGAGGATCGCCGACTGTGGCGCAAACAAGAGGATCGCCGTCGTGATCGCGAGACAGACGCACGCGCCCGCCAGCAGCAGCGCGTTTGCGCGTGTCCAGACGCCGTGCGCGCGCCTGGGCGCAGACGGTCGCGCGCGCGCCCATAGGCTCAGGGCCGGCGTGAGCACGCCGACGCACGTCGCCGCAAACCCGGCGGCGACGGCGATCGCGACGCTCTCCCACGTGACGATCCGCGCCGAGCCGACCGGGAATGCGAACGCGAGGAAGCCCGGAGGCGCACTGAAGGCCGCTATCGAAAGGATGTCGCCGAGCGCGATTCCCACGACGGACGCCACGGCCGCGAGCACGAGCGCGTCGAACAGCAGCGTCTTGACGGTCTCCCAGCGCGTGGCGCCGCTGCGGCGCAGTTCCTGGATCAGATTGCGGCGCAGCTCGATCGTCAGCAGCATCGCGCAGTAGGCGAACATGAAGCCGACCAGCGCGCAGATCCCGGCGAACGCCTTCGTGGACTGGTCGACCGGCCCCGCAGCCTGGCTGAAGAGCGTGGACTCGAAGTCGGCGGGCTCGACGTTGATGCGCCCGCCCGCGATGCGGCGCAGCTCGGCCAACACCCGGCGCTGCCTACCGCGATCGACCTGTACGAAAATATGATTGATGCGCCTGGGCAGACCGGCCAGGCGCTGGGTCGGGAGCAGCGGTGCGAGCGCGACCGGGCTGTCTGCCAGCGGTCCGATGTCGCGGGCGCTCAGTTCGGCCGCGACGGTCACCGGGGCACGTCTGGCTCCGACCTGGAGCGTGACGGTTTCGAACGGGTTCGTGCCGATCGCAGCGGCGAGCGGCACGGGTAGTGCGAGCGCCCGCGCGTGCGTGAGCTGGTTGTCGGTGAAATGGCGCAGCAATGAGCCGGCCAGCGGGATGTAGCGCGCGTCGGAGGCGATCACGTCGACGGGGCGAGTGCCCGCCGGACCGGTGACCTCCGCCTGCAACTCGAGCACCGGTACGGCCGCGCGCACTCCGGACAGGCGGCGAACCTCGCTGAACAGAGCTTCGCTGAAGCCGTTCGGCCCGCGTGCCCTGAGCTGGTACTGCGAGGCGCCGACCACGCCGTTGGTTATCTGGGCCACCGAGCCATCGAGGCTGGCGCTCGCGACCTGCGACGCGAACAGCAGCGCCACGCCGACCGCGATCCCGGCGACCGCCAGCAGCTCTTGAATCAGCACGACGCGCGCTTTCAGACGCACGTGATAGAGGTGGGCGATGTTCGACAGGCGCATCGTCAGGTGCCGGCCTACGGCGGCTCGACGGCGAAGTACTCGGGCTCGAAATCGAACAGACGCCCGTCGCGCAGCGTGTACACGCGGTCGGCGAACGACGCGGCAAGCGGATCGTGCGTGGCCAGCAGCACGGCGACGCGCCGCTCGCGGCAGACCTCTGCGACCAGGCTCAGCACCTCACGGCTGCGGTAGGTGTCGAGGTTGCCGGTCGGCTCGTCGGCGAGCACGAGCTTCGGTTCGGTCGAGAGGGCGCGCGCGATCATCACGCGCTGGCGCTCGCCGAGCGAGAGCTGGTCGGCGCGGTGGCTGAGTCGCTCACCGAGGCCGAGGCGCACGAGCAGCGGTTCGATCCGGCGCTCGGCCTGGCGCGTATGTTCCAGCAGCCACAGCTTCATGGCCGCGTTCTGGACGACGTTGGCGCCCGGCAGCAGGTCCGAGGACTGATCGACGAACCCCAGCTCGCACAGCCGGTAGCGCGCGCTGGCGCCGTCGCTCAGGGCGCAGACGTCGCGGCCGTCGACGAGCACCGAGCCGCTGTCGGGTTGGGACAGCGCCGCGATCAGCGTCAGCAGGGTCGTCTTACCCGAGCCGCTCGGCCCGTACAGGGCGAGCAGCTCGCCCGCCTCGACGGTCAGCGAGACGCCGTCCACAGCGCGCACCGGCTCGGCGTCGCCGACGTGGTAGTGCTTGACGAGGTCGCGCAGCTCAAGCATCGAAGCGCGCGCGCTTCGACGCGCCACCGGGGAAGTCGATGACATCCGCACCCGGTGGCTCGACGAGCGGCTGCGACATCAGCAGGCTGCCGCCGGCGAGCGTCCCGATCCGCCTGGCGCGACTGGTCAGACGGGAGTCTCCGTCGCAGATCAGGACGCCGATCCCATCCTCCTCGGCGAGCGCGCCCAACAGCCCGGCGAGCCGGTCGGTCTCGCCGATGCCAAGCGTCGGCGCGATGTCGTCGACGAGCAGCAGCCGAGGCTGCCGGGCCACCCCGTAGGCCAGCGCGACCAAGGCACGCTCGGAGTCGGCGAGCTCGCTCCAGTGCTGGCGGGCGCAGTCGTCCGCGCCGACCCGCGCGAGCGCGCTGCGCGCACGCGCATAGGCCTCGCGACGTCCGTGCGCATCGAGCAACGGCAGCGCGATACCGACCATCACGGGCACGTCGAGCAGCGGGCCGGCGCGCTCGACGAGCGCGATCTGGCTGCGCAGGAGTCGTACGCGGCGACGATCGCCGTGGCGCCAGACGTTCTCTCCCGCGAACGCGACGCTGCCGCGGTCGGGCCGCTGCATGCCCGCGGCGACGCGCAGCAGCGCTGTCTTGCCCTGTGCGCGTTTGGCGACCACCGTCACGGTTTCGCCCGCGTCGAGCTGCAGCGAGACGTCGCGCAGCACGAGCACGACGTGGCGGCGCCCGCGCCGAAAGCTCAACGACACGTCGCGCAGCTCGAGCAGGCTGTCCATCAGCGCCCGCGCGTCGGCGACGTCCCGGCGGTGGGCGGCTCACGCTGCGGCCAGCCGCCCGCCTCGGCGTGCGACGGCAGCCGCGTCTCACGCTCCAGATACAGGCGCACGTCTTGCAACCAGCGGATCCTCGCGTCCCACCAGGCGAGCTCGCCGGTCGTGACGATCAGCTGCTTGACGCGCGACCACTCGGTCGTGCCGCTCAGCTCGTGTTCGCGCCGGGTGCGGCGGTTGAGCTCCTGCAGCTGCTGCGTACAGGCGATCTCGGCCTCGCGCACGATCTCGATCAGACGGGGCAGGTCTTCGGCCCCCCACAGGGCGATCTTGGCGTGCAGCTCCTCGCGCACCGGCGGTGTCTGGGTCGAGGCGCGCAACCAGCGCCGGAAATGCTCGATTCCGGCGGGCGTGGCTTCGTAGCGGCGCTTGCGCCGTCCCTCGAGCGCACGCAGGCTCGCGTCGGCGTTGTCGCCGGCGGGCCGGATCAGGTCGCGTTCGAGCAGTCGCTGCACCGCCCTGGCGGCCGTTCCGCGGGCGAATTGCGCCGAGCCGAGCCGTTCGGCGAGACGCTTGTCGAGCTGATAGCAGGTGCCGGGCGCCTCGACCAGCAGGCCCAGCACAATCTCTCCGCCGGACATCGCCGACTGTTGCACAGTGCTGGCCATCTCCCAATAGATCGTATTGCAAACGGCGTCCCGGTGCTCGAACGATTTCGATAAGCGGTTTGCGACAGCCGTTCCCGCGAGGCCCGGCAGGCGCGTCGTCGCAAACTGCGCGAACGCACGCGCGCGCGTCCGGCGGAGCGCCTACGATCGCGCGATGGAGCTGGCCGAATACCAGGCGCTTTCGCGACACACCGCCGAGTATCCGCGCGAGGCATGGCTGGCGTACCCGGCGCTGGGCCTGTGCGGCGAGGCCGGCGAGGTCGCCGAGCACGCCAAGAAGGCGATCCGCGACGATCAGGGACGGATCAGCGACGAGCGGCGCGCGGCGATGGCGGCCGAGCTCGGCGACGTGCTCTGGTACGTGGCGCAGCTGGCGAGCGAGCTCGAGCTCGAGCTCGAGCAGATCGCGCAGGCGAATCTCGCCAAGCTGCGCTCGCGCCAGCAGCGCGGGGTGCTGTCGGGGAGCGGCGACAACCGCTGAACGGCTCGCCGACCCGCTCAGCCCCCGTGCCGGGCGGGCAGCTAGGACGCCACCGCGAAACGCTCCCAGCGGCCGGCCAGGCGCGCGGGCACGAGCGCTCGCACACGCACGCCGTCGGGCGTGTTCAGCCTTGTGAGCTCGCCCGCGAGCTCGTGCAGCTCGGCGAGCGAGCCGCCGTGGTCGTAGGGGACGAGCAGCTCGAGCGCGCGCAGCGTGTGCGCGAGCTCGCGCTCGATGCGCTCCCCCAGCTGGCTCAGGCCGCTGGCGCGCTCGCCGCTGACGAGCACGGCCTCGGGGTAGTGGGTGCGCAGCTGATCGCGACCCTGCGCGTCGCGCAGGTCGATCTTGTTCAGCACCAGCACATGCGGCTGGGTGTCGGGGACGCCGATCTCCTGCAGCGTCTGCTCGACCGAGCGCCTCATCTCGAGCATCTCGGCCTCCGGGACGCTGGCGTCGAGCACGTGGGCGAGCACGTCGGCGCGCCTGGTCTCCTCGAGCGTGGCGCCGAACGCATCGACCAGCTGGTGGGGCAGCTTGCGGATGAAGCCGACGGTGTCGCTCACGAGATAGCGGCGGTTGCCGAGCTTGACCGTGCGCACGGTCGGGTCGAGCGTCTCGAACAGCCTGTCTCGCACCCGCACGGCCGCGGCCTCACCGGAGCCGTACTCGCGGGTCAGCGCGTTCAGCAGCGTCGACTTGCCGGCGTTGGTGTAGCCGACGAGCGCCACGGTCGGCAGGGCCGCGCGCTCGCGCTCGGCGCGCATCACGGCGCGCGTGCGCTTGACGTGCTCGAGCCGGCGGCGCAATGCCGCGATGCGGTCGCGCGCCAGGCGCCGGTCGGTCTCGATCTGGCTCTCGCCGGGGCCCCTCGTGCCGATCCCGCCGCCGAGGCGCTCGAGGTGGCTCCACAGGCCGCGCATGCGCGCGAGGTTGTACTCGAGCTGGGCCAGCTCGACCTGCAGCTTGCCCTCGGCGCTGGCGGCGTGGTCGGCGAAGATGTCGAGGATGATCGCCGTGCGGTCGACGACCGCCAGGCCGACCGCCTCTTCGAGGTTGCGCTCCTGGCGGGCGCTGAGCTCATCGTCGCAGGCGATCAGGTTGGCGTCGAGCGCGTGCGCCAGCTCGCGCGCCTCACGCACCTTGCCGGGTCCGAGATAGCTGTCCGGATGAGGATGCTCGCGCCGTTGCACGAGCTCGCCGACGACGGCCACGCCGGCAGTGCGCAGCAGCTCGCCCAGCTCCGCGAGCTCGCTGTCGTGTGGCTGCGCAGCGATGCACAGCGCGCGTTGACGGGCCCGTCCCGGGCGCTGCGAGCCGTTGCCCGCCTGCACCGCTATGTGCGCATCCGAGCGCGGTCCCCTCACGGCGCCTCGATCGCCGTTGCTGCTCCTTTCCATGCGAGCTCGATTCTAGAGCGCGGGCCGATCGGTTCGTAAATATTTGGGACGGGTCGGCACATGTGCCGACCCGCGGGCGCGCACATGTGCGCGCCCGGCCCGCGGCGCGTGCGCCGCGGGCAAGGAAGAAGGAGACAAATCCGTCTGGCCGCAGCGCGCCGAGCCGCTGGAGACAGATCCGTGTGGCTGCAGCCCGCCCAGGCGCTGGAGGCAGATCCATCTGGCCGCGGCCCAAGCCTCTCGGGGCAAGCTATCCCGGCCGCAGCTCGCCCAGCCTGCGCACCGCCTCCAGCAGCCGCTCGTCGGGGGTGGTCAGCGAGATCCGAAACCAGCCCTCGCCGGCGGGGCCGTAGATCGAGCCCGGCGAGAGCACGACGGCGGCCCGCTCGAGCACGTGCTCGCAATAGGCGACCGAGCTCGCGAATCCGTCCGGCACCGGCGCCCACACGTAGATCGTGCTGTGCGGCGGCCGCACCTGTACGCCGATCCCCTGCAGCGCCGAGCACACCAGGTCGCGCCTGCGCACGTACAGCTCGCTCATCGCGTCCACCTCGGCGTCGGCCTCGGGCGAGAGCGCCGCGACGCCGGCCAGCTGGACCGCCTCGAACATGCCGGAGTCGATGTTGGTCTTCAACCGCCAGTAGGTCTGCAGGGCGTCGCCGTTGCCGACCACGACGGCGCAGCGCCAGCCGGTCATGTTGTAGCCCTTCGACAGCGAGAAGACCTCGAGCCCCACCTCGCGCGCGCCCTTCGTCGCCAGGAACGACGGGGCCCGATAGCCGTCGTAGGAGATCTCCGAGTAGGCGTTGTCGTGCACCACGAGGATCTTGTAGGCGCGCGCGAACTCGACGACGCGCTCGAAGAAGCCCTCCGGCACGACAGCCCCGGTCGGGTTGTTCGGATAGCTCAGGTACATGAGCTTGGCCCTGCGGGCGACGTCCTCCTCGATCGCGCCCAGGTCGGGCACGAAGCCCAGCTCCGGCTCAAGCGCCATCAGCACCGGCTCGGCGCCCGCCAGCCAGGGTCCGCCCGTGTAGACGGGATAGCCGGGGTCGGCCGCCAGCGCGTAGTCGCCCGGATCGAGGAACGCGAGGTTGAGGTTGAAGATCGCCTCCTTTGCGCCCAGCGCCGGGATGATCTCGCGCTCTGGATCGAGCACCACGTCGAAGCGCCGCTCGTAGAAGTCGCGCACCGCGGCGCGAAAGTCCTCGCGGCCCCGGTTGCTCGGGTATTTGTGGGTCTCCGGCTCGCTCACGGCCTCCTGCATCGCCGCCACTATCAGCGGCGGCGTCGGGCGGTCCGGGTCCCCGATCCCGAGGCTGATCACGTCCACTCCTGCTGCGCGCTTGGCCGCGATCTTGCGCTCGAGCTCGGCGAACGCATATGGGGGAATGCGCTCGAGGCGCTTACTCGGTTTCATGCAGCTCCTTCTCGAAGTCCTCGCTGAGCTCGCCCGCGAACACCGGACGCGCCCAGCCCGTCAGTTGCACGCTCAGGTCCTCGCCCACCCCTACCTCGAGCTCACCGCCGTCGAGCGCCACGGTCACCGACTCGGCGGCCGCGCCCGCGCCCTCGCCGGCGCCGCCGACCTGGCTCGCGCCGCCATCCGAAGAGCCCGCCTGCCGGCGGCGATCGAGCACGTGCGCGATCGCCGCGCCGCTGGCGCCCGTGCCCGACGCGAGCGTCTCCCCCACCCCGCGCTCGAAGATCCGCGCGCGGATGCGCGGCTGGTCTTGCGAGGCGGCCTGCACCGAGAAGATCGGCGTATAGAACGACACGTTCGTGCGGTTCGGGAACTGCTCGGACCCTTCGATCGACGGCCCGAGCGCCGCGAGGTCGAGCGCCTCGAGCTCACGCTCGCCGTCGACGTGGATGGCGCACTGCGGGTTGCCGATCGACACGTGCTGAAAGCGCCATGTCACGCCGCCTGCGCGCAGCTCGCCGCGACCGTCGGGTGAGCCGCCCGGGTAGTCCTTCGAGCTCGTGCTCGCCCTGCCCATCGCGACCGTGCAGGTGTCGCGACCGGTGATCGTCGGGCGCAGCTCGCCGGCGATCGTGCCGATCGCGAACTCGTCGAGCTCGGTCCAGCCGTTGCGGCGCAGGTACAGAACCGCCTCGCGCGCGCCGTTGCCCGACAGCTCGGCCTCCGAGCCGTCGGGGTTGAAGATGCGCAGATCGGCCACACGCGACGGGTCCGCGGCACGCGCCAGCAGCAGCACGCCGTCGGCGCCGACGCCGAAGTGGCTCTCGCACAGCCGGCGCACGCGCGCGGGCGTGAGCTCGAAGGGCAGACCGTCCCGCTCGAAGATCAGGTAGTCGTTGCCCAGCGCCTGCCACTTCTCGAATCTCATCCGGCGGCGGAGTCTAAGGATCTCGCGTGTCAGGTCGTCCGGATCGGCCTCGCTCCATCGATCGCGCGCAAGGCTCTGCTCTGATCGCCCGCCTCCCGAGGGAGTCGTGGGGCCCTGGCTCGCTCGGTCAATGCCTCGGAGACTCAGTCGTCGGCGAGGCCCAGGATCTCGCCCGCGACGTGATCGGGATCGCGTCCTGTCACCTCGATCGTGCGCACCCCGCCGAGCTTGCGCATCCACGTCAGCTGGCGCTTGGCGTAGTTGCGCGTGTGTCGCTTCATCGCGTCGAGGTCGCCCCCCAGCAGATCGTCGAACCCGACCGCCTTGCGCGCGGTGGCCGAAGCGCCGGCCGCGTTGGCACGTCTGACCTCGTCCTCGACGCCCGCCGCGACCATCGCCTCGACGCGCGCGTCGATCAGCGCGTAAAGCGCCGCGCGGTCCATCGTCAGCCCGATCAGCTGCGTCGGCCGGCGCATCTGCTCGCTCCACAGCTGCGACTCGCCATCCGCTCGCGCGCGCACGCCCCGCTCGACCAGCTCGAGAGCGCGCGCGATCCGTTGGCGGTCATGCGGGTCGATGCCCGCCGCCACGTCCGGCGCGTCTTCGGCCAGGACGCTGTGCATGGCGGGTGCGCCGTGCGCGTCAAGCCGGGCGCGCCAGCGCTCGCGCACACCGTGCGCCGGCGGCGGCTGCATGTCCAGGTCGGTGAGCGCCGCTCGCAGGTACAGGCCGGTGCCGCCGACCACGAGCGGTCGCCGACCGGCCCCCAGCAAGCCGTCGATCTCAGCATGCGCCAGCTGCGCGTACCGCCCCGCGCTGAACGTCGAGGTCAGCGCCACGAACGACACCAGGCGATGCTCGAGCTGCGCCTGCTGCTCGGTGCTCGCCACGCCGGTCAGCGTCTCGAGGCCCGCGTACACCTGCATCGCGTCCGCCGACACCGCCACCGGATCCTCGCCGCGCGCGCGCAGCCGGCTCGCCAGCGCCACCGCGATCGCGGTCTTGCCAACGCCGGTGGGACCGAACAGCGCGACGACCTGCATGGGGATAGGTGTAGCGCCCTGCACGGGGATAGGGGTAACGCCCTGCACGCGGATGGGCGTAACGCTCTGCATGGGGATAGATGTAGCGACCTGCATGCGGATAGGCTCACGGCTGATGCAGATCGCCGGCTCTACGGTGCTCGTCACCGGCGCCACCGGAGGACTCGGCCAGGCGATCGCGCGTGCGCTGTACGCGCGCGACGCCGAGCTGATCCTCACCGGGCGGCGCACCGACCTGCTTCAGGCGCTCGCGGACGAGCTCGCGGGCGCACGCACGCTCGCAGCGAGCCTGGACGATGCCGCAGCGGTCGAGCGGGTCGTGGCCGATGCCGGCGAGGTCGACGTCCTGATCGCCAACGCCGGCATCCCGGCCGCCGGGCGGCTCGAGTCGTTCACCGTCGCCGAGCTCGACCGAACCCTCGATGTCAACCTGCGCGCCCCGATCGCGCTCGCGCACGGCCTGCTCCCGGGCATGCTCGCGCGCGGCCGCGGGCACCTGCTGTTCGTCTCCTCGATCGCAGGCAAGACCGTCGTGCCGGGCAACCCGCTCTATCACGCCACCAAGTTCGGCCTGCGCGGCTTCGCGGCCGGCCTGCGCAGCGACCTGCTCGGCAGCGGCGTCGGCGTCTCCTGCGTCTTTCCCGGCTTCATCCGCGACGCCGGCATCTTCGCCGAGTCCGGCGTCGAGCTGCCGCCCGGAGCGGGCACGCGCTCTCCGCAGGACGTCGCCCGCGGCGTCGTGGACGCGATCGAGCACGACCGCGGCGAGGTCGACGTCGCCCCGCTGCTCCAGCGTGGCGGCGCCATCGTCGCCCAGCTCGCCCCCGACCTGTCCACCAGGGTCGTGCGCCGGCTCGGCGCGCTCGAGATCGGGCAGCAGATGGAGCGTGCTCTGCGCGACAAGCGCTGAGCACGCTGGCAGCAGCGCGCGCAAGCGGTGCGAGAGGGGCGGTCTGCCCGTATGTCTTTCGTCGGAGGCCATGCGCGCGCGTGCGTATGCGCATGGCCTGCCGGTGTGCGGCCTGCTGCGCACGAGGCCCGATACGACCAAGATGTCTTTCGTTGGAGGCCATGCGCGCGCGTGCGTATGCGCATGGCCTGCCGGTGTGCGGCCTGCTGCGCACGAGGCCCGATACGACCAAGATGTCTTTCGTTGGAGGCCATGCGCGCGCGTGCCTACGCGGCATCGCCTGCCGGTGTGCGGCCTGCTGCACACCCAGCTGATGCCCGAGGCCCGATACGAACAAGTGTTCCGTCCGGAGCGGTCGATTTCATTGTCGGCCCAACTTCAGTTGCGCCAACTCGACCCAGAGGAGTCAGACCATGCCCGTGAACGATGAGGAGAAGGCCGCCAAGGCACGCGACGTCGCCCTGCAGGGGGCGCTGACGCAGATCGAGCGGGAGTTCGGCAAGGGCACGGTCATGCGCATGGGCGACGAGGGGGCGCAGGTGCGCGTGGAGGCGATCCCCACTGGCGCGATCTCCTTGGATCTGGCGCTCGGCATCGGCGGAGTGCCGCGCGGGCGCATAATCGAGATCTTCGGCCCCGAGTCCTCGGGCAAGACCACGCTCGTCTACCACGTGCTCGCCGAAGCCCAGCGGCTCGGCGGGGTCTGCGCCTTCATCGACGCCGAGCACGCGATGGACCCGCTGTACGCGAAGGAGATCGGCGTGGACATCGACGAGCTGCTCGTGTCCCAGCCCGATTACGGCGAGCAGGCGCTCGAGATCGTCGACATGCTGGTGCGCTCCGGCGCGGTCGACGTGGTCGCGGTCGACTCGGTCGCGGCGCTCACGCCGCGCAAGGAGCTCGAGGGCCAGATGGACGACTCCACCGTCGGCGAGCAGGCACGGATGATGTCCAAGGCGATGCGCAAGCTCGCAGGCAACCTCAACCGCACGCAGACGCTGTGCCTGTTCACCAACCAGATCCGCGAAAAGGTCGGGGTCATGTTCGGCTCGCCCGAGACGCAGCCGGGCGGGCGGGCGCTGAAGTTCTCGGCCTCCCAGCGCCTCGACATCCGCCGCATCGAGACGCTCAAGGACGGGGCCGAAGCGGTCGGCAACCGCGTGCGCGTGAAGATCGTCAAGAACAAGGTCGCTGCCCCGTTCCGCCAGGCCGAGTTCGACATCGAGTTCGGCAAGGGCATCTCGACCTCCGGCTGCCTGATCGATCTCGGGCTCGAGCACGGCATCCTCTCCAAGTCCGGTGCGTTCATCTCCTATGGCGGCGATCGCATCGGTCAGGGTCGCGCGGCAGCAAAGGCACATCTCGACGCCAACCCGGCGATCGTCCACGAGATCCAAGGCAAGATCTACAAGGCGCTCGGCATCGGCGACGATCACGTAACGCCGATCCGCCGACACGGGAGCGGGCCGGTGCCGGTCGCGGACAAGGCCAAAGCCGCGGATACGCCCAACGGAGCCGGGAGCTCGGGAACGTCCCCCAAGACCGGACGCGAGGAGAGCGGCGCCCCCACCGCCGCGGCTGTGCGCGCCGCCTGAGCTGGAAACACCCAGGGCGACGCGCTCGCGCGGTCGTTCTCGGCGTTGCTCGACGGGCTACTCTCTGAACGAGCCATGCCCGTCGGTCAACGCCTGAGATATCACCTGACGACCTTCGGCTGTCAGATGAACGAGCACGACAGCGAGCGGATGAAGGGCATGCTCGAGGCGCTCGGCTACGGCGAGGCGCCGACGCGCGGCGACGCCGATGTGATCCTGTTCAACACCTGCTCGATCCGCGAGACCGCCGACAGCCGATTTCTCGCCCACCTCGGCGAAGCCAAGCGGCTGAAGCGCGAACGGCCCGAGCGGGTCGTAGGCGTGGGTGGCTGTTGGGCGCAGTCGGTCAAGGACGAGGTGTTCGAGCGCTTCCCGTTCGTCGACGTCGCCTTCGGGCCGGGCCAGGTGCACAGGCTTGCCGACTTCCTCGTGAGCGACTCGCTCAGCGCGCAGGGATACTTCGAGTTCGAGGGCTTCACCGGCCATTTGCCGGCGCGCCGCGAGCGCCCATTCCAGGGCTGGCTTCAGATCAGCGTCGGCTGCAACTGTGTCTGCTCCTACTGCATCGTGCCCTCGACGCGCGGGCGCGAGGTCTCGCGACCGCTCGACGAGCTCGTCGACGAGGTCCGCGCGATGGCGGCCGACGGCGTGCGCGAGGTGACCCTGCTCGGCCAGAACGTCAACTCGTATGGGCGCGACCTGCCGGCCATCGCGGCGACGCCCGACCCGCGGCCCATCGATGCGGCCCTGACCGGCGTGCGCGCGAGCGCGAGCAAGCCGACCTTCGCCGAACTGCTGCGGGCGATCGATGCGATCGACGGAATCGATCGCATCCGCTACACCAGTCCCCATCCGAAGGACATGCGCGAGGATGTGATCCGAGCGCACGCCGAGCTGGCAAGCGTCTGTGAGCACATCCACCTGCCGCTGCAGTCGGGCTCGACCCGCATCCTCAAGGCGATGCGCCGCACCTACGATCGCGAGCGCTACCTCGACCGCGTCGCCCAGATTCGCGAGCACGTTCCCGACGCCGCGCTCAGCACCGACATCATCGTCGGCTTTCCGGGTGAGACCGACGAGGACTTCGAGCAGACGCTCGACGTGGTCGAGCGCGTCGGCTATGACAGCGCGTTCACCTTCCTGTTCTCACCGCGCCGCGGAACCGAGGCCGCCGGCATAACCGAGGGAGTCGTGCCCAGGCCGGTCAAGGTCGAGCGGATGCAGCGCCTGGTCGAGGCTGTGCAGCGGCACGCGCACGCGCGCGCGCAGCGTTTCGTCGGGCGCACGCTCGAGGTGCTTGTCGAAGGTCCCTCGCGCACGGACCCCGAGCTGCTGCGCGGGCGCACGCGCCACAACAAGGTCGTCAACTTCAGCGGCCTCGCGGCGCCCGGCGAGCTTGCGGCTGTGGAGATCGCGGCCGCCACCAGCCAGACGCTCTCCGGCGGAGAACGCCTACCGATCGGAGATCGAATGTGATCTCCGATCGGCCGGCAGGGGCCGGCTGAGACCAGTCGACCATCTGACGCGGTCTACCCGCCGGCTGTACGGCCGGCCCCGCGGGCAGATCTGGTGCTCCGGCGGGTCATCGTCACTGATACGAGACTCCGGGCGGTGGGCCTGGAGGGCCACTGGCGCCCGAGCTCGATCCGGACGAACCCGAGCTGCCCGAGCTCGAGCCCATGTTCGGGCACGGGTGCGAGCCCGATTTCGACTGGGTACCCGATTTCGGATCCGACGGGGGCGTGGTCGTCGATGGGGTCGTCGTGGTCGGCGTCGTGGTGGTCGGTGTCGTCGTGGTTTGGGTGGTGGACGGCGTGGCGCTCGTGCTCGTGGACGACGTCGTGGTGGGCGTCGCCGCGTTCGACGTCGCGCCGTCGCTCGAACCGGTCGAGGCCGAGGCGCCGGCGATCCCGGCGGCCGCGCCGCCGCTGGCGAGTGCGCCCGCGACCATCGTTGCTCCGAGCATTCTCGAGATCTTCATTTCGATCGTTTCTCCTGGGTCGTTTACGTGTGTCGCGCCCGAATCCGATCTCGGCTTCGGGTGCACTGAAAGCGTGCAGGCGACCCCTAAGGACGGTCCTACGCGGCGGTGGGAGTCCGCATAGATGTAGCTCATAGTTTTGTGTGAACCGCCGGGCCCACGGCCTGGCGCGAGCCGGCTGGGAGAGTCCCCGGCGGCGCCCTGGCGAGTATCGATCGCGCTCACAGCGCCTGCGTGACGAGCGCCTCGTAGCTGGCGCCGTCCGGCGAAAGCCATGAGCGATACAGGACGAGCTCCGCGGCGACGAACGAGAGCGCGGGCGTAGGTGGCAGCGTCGGCTTGCCAGCCGGCTCCTCGCCTGCGCCTCGGCGCGCGCTCGTTGCGCGCGCGCGGCGTTCAGGATGGTCGCGGATCCTCGCCACGGTCACGTGCGGGCGAAAGCGTCGGCGCTCCTCGCGAAAGCCGCATGCACGCTCGAGCGCTCCCACCAGCCGGTGCTGCAGGGCGCGCAGACCGCCGTCCTCGTCGTCGTGAACCTCGACCGCGAGCGAGCGCGGGCGGCGGGCAGGCAGCCACAGCGGCGCGCCGAGCGACAGCGCGCCGACCGCTTCGGTGCAGCTCGCGAGCGCCTCGCCGATCGCCTCGAGCTCGACCAGCGGCCGGCTGCCGAGGAAGCAGAGCGTGATGTGGAGCAGCTCGGGATCGAGCACGCGCGAGGAGGCGGGAGCGCCCGCGCGTGCACCGAGACCGCGCAGCGATGCTCTCGCCCACGCGGCGAGCTGTTCGCGCACGTCGAGCGGCGGATCGACCGCTACGAACAGACGGGCGCTGGCCGAGCGCTCACGCGTCGGACTCGCCCCGCAGCAGGCGCCTGATCAGGTGCATCGCGACCGTCGTGGCGCGATCACGGACGTCGGCCCTGCCGCCGGGAAGGTTCACCGAGCGCGTCAGCCCGCGCCCCTCCGGCGCGGCGACGCTCAGCCACACGAGGCCCACGGGCTTCAGCTCGGTGCCGCCGCCCGGACCGGCGACGCCGGTGACGCCGACCCCGACCTCGGCTCCAAGGCGCTCACGCGCCCCCTGCGCGAGCGCTCGCGCCACCTGCTCGGATACCGCGCCGTGGCGCTCGATCAGCGCCGCGTCGACGCCCACGGCGCTGACCTTGACCTCGTTCGAGTAGGCGACCACCGCGCCCACCAGGTACTCCGAAGCGCCCGCCGGAGCGCTGAGGCGAGCCGCGAGCTCGCCGCCGGTACAGGACTCGGCGACGGCCACCGTCCAGCTCTTCGCGCGCAGCGACTCCGCGACCTGCTGATCGACCGTGCTTCCATCCTGCGAGAACAGCGTGTCCGGATGGCGTTCCCTGACCACCCGCTCGAACGCCTCGTAGACCGGCGCCTGTCGCGGTTCATAGCGCGTGACGATCTCGACCTCGCCCCGTTTCAGGCAGGTGGTGATCTCGAGCCGCTCCAGTTCGACGCCCTGCGCCTGCGCCTCGCGCAATGTCTGCGCGATCTCCGACTCCGGGATCCCGAACAGTCTCAACGTGCGGGTCGCATACGTGCCCGCGTTCGCGATCGCCGCTCGCAACGCGTCCGACGCGAGCGCCGTGCTCCACATCGGCTGCAGCTCACGCGGCGGCCCCGGCAGCACGACGACCGTCGGCCCGGTCTGGGGCGCAGCCGGAGCGACCACCAGTCCGGGCGCCGTACCGACCGGCGCGAGCACCGTCGCCCCGCGCGGCACGAACGCCTGCTTGCGCGTCGCAGCCGCGATCGCGTCGCGGTCGAGGTTCGGCCAGCGTTCGGACAGAGGGCGCACGATCTCCGCGATCTGACGCTCGAGCGCCTCGTCGAGTTCGAGCTCCCGACCCTGAAAGCGAGCGACCGCTTCGGCGGTCAGGTCATCCGCCGTCGGACCCAACCCGCCGCTCGTCAGCACCAGGGCGAATCCCTCGGCGCGCATGAACTCGAGCGTCGCAGCGATGTCTGCCGGACGGTCTCCGACGATCGCCGTGTGCGCCAGATCCACTCCCAGCTCGGCGAGGCGGTCGGCCAGCCACGGACCGTTGCGATCCGAAACGCGCCCGCTGAGCACCTCGTTGCCGGTGACGATGATGCCGGCGCGCGGTCTGGCGCGGTGTGGCCGGCCGTCGTGCGCCGAGACCGACGGGCCGGCCCGCGGGGCGCCGTGCTCGTCCAGCTGAGCGCCCGGCTCGGTCATGCGCAGGTGGGCAGGTGGCCCGCTTCGAGGGTGCGGCGCCCGGCCTTGGTGATCGAGTAGCCGATCGCCTGGGGGCTCGCGTGTATCAGGCGCGGCGTCCCGTCGATCAGCAGCGTGACGGCGTTGTTGCCGAGCGTCAATTCGAAGTGCTTGGCGGAGAAGGTGGGGGTCTTCTCGCCCGCCGTCAACGTACGTCCCGGAACGAGCACACGACCACCTTCGCCCAGCAGGCACACGTACACAGTGCCCGTCGCCTGCATCGAGACCGTCACGATCCGCGACGCGGGCGGGCTTGCCGCGAGCGTGCGATGCCCGTGGCGGCCGGCCGGCTTGCCCGCGCCGGCACCGGTCGTACCCGTGCTCGTCGAGCCGTTTCCGCCGCGCGAAACGAGCCCCACGATCAGCAGCACGATCACGACCGACACGACCGCCACCAGCGCCAGGTACCCGCGCGACGGGCCTCCCTCAGAGGAGCCCCGAACGCGCCGCGAGGGGCGTGCGATCGGCTCGATCGGATCACTCGGAGGCTCGGCTGACTTGCGATACTCCTCGACCAGCGCCTTGCCGTCGAGGCCAAGCGCGTCCGCGTAGGTGCGCAGGAACGTCTTGACAAACGTCGGCCCAGGCAGCAGATCCCACTCTTCGTTCTCGAGCGCCCGCAGGTACTTGGCGCGGATCTTCGTCTCGGCCTCGATCTCAGACACATCGATGCGCCCGCGCATGCGCGCCTCGCGGAGCGTCTCGCCGATCTCAGGCATATGCACCTAAGAGGCTAGTCGCTCGCGCTGAGCAGGGCAGGCGCCACGCCGGCGACCCGCAGGCGGCTGTCGTCTCGGCGCCGATCGCGCAAAGGTGCGAGCGAGCCAGCTCGACACACGAGCCCGCCGTTTCCACTCAGGAGTCGTCCGGCCGCCCGTCGGCGACGCTCGCGGCGGCCCTCGCGGGCGGCTCGGTCAGTGACGCCAACACGCGCGGCAGGTCGGCCTCGCTCACCAGCACCTGTCGCGGCTTTGAGCCTTCGTAGCCGGAGATCACGCCCCTGCGCTCGAGCATGTCGATCAGGCGGCCCGCGCGCGTATAGCCGAGCCGCAGACGACGCTGCAGCATCGAGGTCGACGCCGTTCCCATTTCGGCAACCAACGTGATCGCGTCGGCCAGCAGCGGATCCTCGTCGGGGTCCAGCTCGTCGCCGCCCTCCCCCTCCGGCTCACTCGGCTCGACCTGCTCCAGCAGCTCCTCGCGCAGCTCCGGCTCGCCCTGTCTGCGCCACAGCTCGGTCAGCTTGGCGATCTGCTGCTCGTCGATGTACGCGCCCTGAATCCGCTGCAGCCGCGAGCTTCCCACTGGGCTGAACAGCATGTCGCCCTGGCCGAGCAGCGACTCGGCGCCATTCTGGTCGAGGATCACGCGCGAGTCCGTCTGGCTGGAGACGGCGAACGCGATCCGCGAAGGCACGTTGGCCTTGATCATGCCCGTGATCACGTCCACGCGCGGGCTCTGCGTGGCGAGCACCAGATGGATGCCGACCGCGCGCGCCTTCTGGGCCAGGCGGATGATCGAGTCCTCGACATCGGCGGGCGCAACCATCATCAAGTCCGCGAGCTCGTCGATCACGCACAGGATGTACGGCAGCGGCGCTTCGCCGCGGCGGGCGCGCGCCTTGTTCAGCTCGACCAGGCTGCGCGTGCGCGCCAGCGACATCGTGCCGTAGCGCTGCTCCATCTCCTTGACCAGGTTCTGCAGGGCGTTCGCGGCCATCCGCGGGCTGGTGATCACCGGCGTGAGCAGGTGCGGGATCGACTCGTAGTGGTTGAGCTCCACCTGCTTGGGATCGACCAGCACGAGCCGCACGTCGTGCGGCGTCGCGCGCAGCAGCACGCTGCACAGCATCGCGTTGATCGCACCGGACTTGCCGGCGCCGGTCGTGCCCGCGACCAGCAAATGCGGCATCTTCGAGAGATCGGCGCCGATCGCCTTGCCCGCGACGTCCTTGCCGAGCCAGACCGTCAGCGGCGACCAGTCCGGCGGCGGCTGCTGGAACACATCGCCCAGGCGCACGATCCGTCGGCGCAGGTTCGGGACCTCGACGCCGACCGCCTGCTTGCCCGGAATCGGCGCCAGGATGCGGATCTCGGTGGCCGCCAGCGCGTACGCGAGGTCGTCCTTGAGCTGCGCCACCTTGGCCACCTTCGTGCCCGGCGCGAGCCGCAGCTCGTACCTGGTGATGTGCGGGCCGGCCACCGTGCCGATCACCTTCGCCTCGACGCCGAAGTGACCGAGCGCCTCGGTCAGGCTCGCGGCGATTCGCTCCGCTCCGGCGGTGTCCGGTCGCGCCTGCTCACCGGTCGAGCGCGTCAGCAGGCGCGCCGCCTCGGGCAGCTTCCAGACGAAGTCCGGATCGGCGATGCGCGCGTCGCGGTAGCGCCCGCGTGGAGTCAGATCATCCTCCGGGTCGGTCGCAGCGACGCCGGCGATCGCCTCCGCCGGCCGTTCCTGTGAGTCGTCCGCTGCGGCGGCGACGCCGCCTGCCTGACGCCCGGCAGCCGCCGCCGGCTCGTGCGCGCCGGCGCCCGGGTCGTGCTCGTCGCCATCGCCAGGCGCCGACTCGCTCGTGGCTGCGTCCGCGCCCGCCGGCTCCGGGCGGTCCTGTGAGGGCGCCTCGACGTGTGTGGCCCGCACGACCAGCTGGGACGGCTCCGGGTCGGGGGGCTCGAGCTGCATGGCTGAGCCACCGGTGCTCGCGAGCGCATCCAGCGCGAGCGCGTCGAGCGGCTCGTGCGCCCGCGCCGAGGAGGCTCGCGCCTGGGCCGGTGCACGTCCGCGCGACGAACGCGCGCGCGCCAGACGACGGCCTGCCAGCGCCGCGATCGCACTCGTGCGCGCCGCCGCCGCGCGCACGACGCGCGCCGGCGAGATCGCGGTCAGCAGGCTGATGCCCGCCAGCGCCAGGAACAGCACGAGGATGTCCACCCCGACGTTCTGCACGAGCCGGCGCGAAACCTGGTAGATCGCCTCGCCGATCACGCCCCCGTGCGCCTGCAGGAACACGCCCGACCAGGACGATTCGCCGGTCTTTGGATTCGGTCCCGGCCCGGCGCCGAACGTGCCCGCCGCGAGCGCCGTGGTGATCGCCGCCGCGACACACATCAGGCCCGCCCGCAGCGGGCGCGGCCACAGCGGGCGCGCCAGCAACACACCGCCAGCGGCGATCAGCGCCAGCGGGGCAAGCACCCTGGCTTTGCCCACGCACCAGCCGAGCGCTTCGGACAGCCCACCTCCCAACCCGCCCGCGCTCGGCGAGCCGCCCACGCTGTACAGCACGAAGCACATGTACACCCCGAGCGCGATCGCCGCGAACCCGAGCACGTCGCGCTGGCGCTGCTCGAGCTGCGGCAGGCGCAGCGAGAACGGTGCCCGCACCAGCCCGCGCAGGCTGAGACCCACCCGGTTTCGGCGCGCCGGCCTGCGCGCCGGGCGCTTTTTGGTCGTCCGCCGGGCAGGCGACCGTTTCCTGTGTGCAGGCATCGTGGGCAGCTTCGACGCTCGGCCTTCGGAACCTGCCTTACGCACGCTTTACTTGCAGGTCGATACTTAAAGATGCAGGTCACGATCATGAGATTCTCAGCATGAGCACCGATTTCTCCCGCGCCCCGCGCGTGCTGGTCGTCGAGGACGACGAGGACATCGCGCAGGCGCTGCAACGGTCGTTGCGGATGGAGGGCTATGAGGTTCGCGCCGCGGGCGACGGCCCCGCCGCGCTCGAGCACGGCCGCGCGTTCGCCCCCGACCTGGTGATCCTCGACCTGGGGCTGCCCGGCCTCGACGGGATCGAGGTGGCGCGCGCGCTGCGCGCCGACGACGACGTCCCGATCCTGATCCTGACCGCACGCGACGCGCTCGAGTCGCGCGTCGAGGGTCTCGACGCCGGAGCCGACGACTACCTCGTCAAGCCGTTCGAGCGCCAGGAGCTGCTCGCTCGCATGCGCGCGCTGCTGCGCCGCAGGCCTCCGCGCGGCTCGGCCCCGCTGCGCGTCGCCGACCTGTCGCTGAACGTCGACACGCACGAGGTGGTCAGGGGCGAACGCGAGATCGATCTGACCCAGCGCGAGTTCGAGCTGCTCGAGTACCTGATGCGCAACGAGCGCATCGTCATCTCGCGCCAGCGTCTGCTCGACGAGGTCTGGGGCTATGACCCGTTCTCGACGACCAACACGATCGAGGTGTTCGTCTCGAACCTGCGCCGCAAGCTCGAGGCCGAGGGCGAGCCGCGCCTGCTGCACACGATCCGGGGGGCGGGCTACGTCCTCCGAGCCTGAACCCGGCCCTCGCCCGCAGCCCGACCCGGGCCTTTTGGCCGGCGCCCGCCGCGCGGGCAGGCGCGCTTCGGCAGCGTTCGACCGCCTGCCGATCCGCGTGCGGCTGGCCGGCGTCTCGGCGCTGCTGACCTTTCTGATCCTGTGCGCGTTCGCGATCGCGATCGGCTCGCTCACGATCGACCGCATCCGCTCCGACTTCGATCGTCAGGTCGAACAGACGGCGCGCGGGCTCTCCTCGCAGCTCACGATCAGAGTCAACCCGGACACCTACGAAATCGAAAAAATCCAGCCGCCGCTGGCCGCGCTGGTGTATCCCGAGCACGACTCGATCATCCGCGTCTACACCGAAGGCGGCGACCTGATCGAACAGGCGCCCAGCGGCGCTCCGTCGCTCGGATCGCCCACGATCGGCGTCAGCACCGTCAACGGCTATCGCGTGATCAGCAGGCCCGCCACGGTCAGCATCGCCTCGAGCGACGAACCGATCGGTCGCGTCATCATCCAGTACGGTCGTTCCCTGGCCGACACCAATTCGACGGTCGCGCGCGTCGAGCTGTTCCTGCTGCTCGGCGTGCTCGCCGGCGCGGGCTTCGCGCTGCTCGCCGGGACGATGATCGCGCGCCGGGCGATGGCGCCGATCGCGCAGCTGACCTCGACGGCCGAGGAGATCGCGCGCACCCGCGACCCTTCGCGCACCGTTCCCGAGCCCGCCGCTCACGACGAGGTTGGCGAACTCGCACACACCCTGCAGGGCATGCTGCGCGAGCTCGACGCCGCCCGCTCGGAGACCGAGGCGATGCTCGCCCGTCAGCGCCGCTTCGTCGCCGACGCCTCGCACGAGCTGCGCACGCCGCTCACGAGCGTGCTCGCGAACCTCGAGCTGCTGGCCGACGCCCTGCACGGCGAGGAGGGCGATGCCGCCCGCTCGGCGCTGCGCTCCTCGCAACGGATGCGCCGCCTCGTCGCCGATCTGCTGCTGCTGGCGCGCACCGACGTCGGCCGCGTGGTGGCGCACGAGCCCTGCGACCTCGCCCAGATCGTGGTCGAGGCCGCCGGCGAGCTCGGTCCGGTCAGCGCCGCCCACGAGATCGTCCTCGACGTGTCGCCCGCGCCGCTTCAGGGCGCGCGCGACGAGCTGCACCGGCTGACGATCAACCTGCTCGAGAACGCGCTGCGCCACACGCCTCCGGGAACCGAGATCCGCGTATCGACCCGCGTCCAGGATGGCTCGGTCGAGCTGATCGTCGAGGACGACGGGCCCGGCGTGCCGGACGAGCTGCTGCCGACCCTGTTCGAGCGCTTCGTGCGCGGCGCCGGCGATCGCGGCGGCTCGTTCGGACTCGGGCTCGCGATCGTCAAGGCCGTGGCCGAGTCTCACGGCGGCAGCGCCACGGTGGTGAACCACGCGCCCCACGGCGCGCGCTTCGTCGTGCGACTCCCGGCCTCCGTTCAGGCGCTCGTGCCAACGGTGGGCGATGGCGAGTCTGCGCTGCCACGACGCCCAGCTTTGCCGGCCCGGCGCTGATCGACCACGAGCCTGCGCGGAGGGCAGGCCTGCCCTCCCGCCTGCCTACACCTCGACGACCACGGGCAGCACCATCGGGCGTCGCTTGAGACGGTCGTAAACCAGCTGCGCGAGGTCATCGTGCAGCAGCTGCTGCAGCAGGTCGATCTCGCGAATTTCCTCGCCGGCGGCGCGGATCAGCGAGCCCTCGACCGTCGCCTTGATCTCGCCGATCAGCTCGTCAGCCTGATCGCGGAACGGCACGCCCCGGAAGATCACCTCCGGATCGGCCACCGAGCGCCCGTCCTGCTCGGCGATCGTGGCCACGACGATGAAGATCCCATCGGCTGAGAGCATGCGCCGGTCGCGCAGCGCGACGTCCGCCATGTCGCCGATCTCGACGCCATCGACGAACACCATCCCGGCCTGCTCGCGCGCGCCCAACCGTGCCCGGCCGTTCGCGGCGATCTCGAGCGGTA